>Ga0209977_10000161_pt1 | contig 25227 bp, 19 predicted proteins | sample SumtaG_2_FD_183113 | JGI IMG/M metagenome (GOLD analysis project Ga0209977, IMG submission 183113) | Deep subsurface microbial communities from Indian Ocean to uncover new lineages of life (NeLLi) - Sumatra_00607 metaG (SPAdes) (version 2) | ecosystem: Environmental > Aquatic > Marine > Oceanic...
TTTCTTTGCTGTTTTGGAGTGCAATATCTCCTGATATTGCAAGCAATAAGAGGGTTTGTTGTATTTAAAGAAAAAAAAGGCGGCAACCGGACTCGAACCGGTGAATAACGGTTTTGCAGACCGTCGCCTTAGCCACTTGGCTATACCGCCATTAATCAATATAAGCAAAATGGAGCGGGAAACGGGACTCGAACCCGCGACATCAACCTTGGCAAGGTTGCGCTCTACCAACTGAGCTATTCCCGCTTACTACGACAGTCTAACATTAGCAAAAATAAAAGTCAAGCGTTTTTTTTGCTTCGCTTTGCTTTGCTGCGCTTCGCATGATTACACTGATTATAAAAAGATTACATAGATTAAAAATCTTCTTCATCTGTGTAATCGTATCTGTTATCTGTGTAATCAGAATTTTAATTTTTTAAATTAAAATTCTCTTGACATCCTTTTTTAACTTTTATACTATGACACTGTGAAAAGAGTAAAATCTCTTCCTGTTATTATTGGACCTACCTGTGTAGGGAAAACCGATTTTTCTGTTGAACTCGCTCTTTCTTGCGATTCAGAGGTTATCTGCTGTGACTCAAGACAGGTCTACATTGGAATGAATATAGGAACAGCCAAAACTCCATATTATATACAGCAGATAATTACTCATCATCTCATAGATGTTGTTTATCCTGATGAGGAATTTAATGCACAACTTTGGGCAACACGTGCAGAAAAGTCCATTAAAGAAATTCTGAAAAAAAACCGAAGACCTCTCATTGTGTGTGGAACAGGTCTTTACCTATCTGCACTCACTAATGGATTTTTTTCACTTCCTGAGATAACAAAGGAGAAAAAAAAAGAGATAGAGTTTAACATAAATGAAATAGAAAAGCAATCCTCCATGTATGATTATCTAAAAAAAATTGATAAAGAAAGTGCTTCAAGGATCAATCCGAATGACAAATACAGGATAAAAAGGGCTATAGAGATATACCTATTAACAGGAAGGTCCGCCTCTTATCATAGAAAAAAAACTAAACAAAAGAAAAAAGAGAGTGTTTGTTATATTGGTCTTACAATGGATAGAAAAGAATTATACAGGAGAATAAATCAGAGGGTCGATAACATGGTAACCATTGGGTTTGTGGAAGAAGTGGAGCATCTTCTTTCACTCGGTTATGATGAAGATCTTACAGCTTTTCAGGCTCCTGGATATAAAGAACTAACCCAATTTTCAAGAGGCAACTTATCACTGCAGGATGCTATTTTTGAAACAAAAAAGAGAACGAGAAACTATGCAAAAAGACAGTTTACCTGGTTCAGCAAACTAAAAGGAGTAAGCTGGTTTGATGTATCTCTTGGCTACAAAGAAATTTCTAAAAAAGCAAGAAACCTAATCGTTCTCTGAGTAAGTTTTCAGGACCTATAAAAATATAGAAACAGGACAAATGACCTATTATAAATATCTGATAGAAATTTACAATGATTGAAAAAGATCGGTTTCGTTTTATCGATAAACAACTAATTCTTTTTACTCTTTTAATTTCAGCTATTGGACTCTTAGTGATTTATAGTGCAACCCAGACCATAAACCATAGTCTCTTTTATAAACAAATAATATGGGTCACTATTGGAATGCTTTTTATGTTCTTTATCATCTTCATCCCTCGAAAATTTCTTTTCACTTTCTCCTACTGGATATATATAACCTCTGTGATTTTACTCATTCTACCTCTTTTTCTGGACCATTCTTCTCAGGCAAAAAGATGGATCGATTTCTATTTCTTCCAGTTTCAGCCATCGGAATTTGCAAAACTCGGTTTGATATTGGCACTTGTTGCCCTCTTCTCTTCTAAAAAAGAGAGCATTTCTCATCCAGGTGAACTTGTTCTCCCTTTTGTAATTACACTAATCCCTTTCCTACTTGTCCTTATTGAGCCCGACCTTGGCACTGCAAGTGTTTATCCAGCAATTCTAATTTTTATTCTCTTTGTGAAGGGGATCAGATTAAAACTTGTTCTTTTTATCCTCACACCTTTCCTCAGTTTTCTTACTGCTTTCCACTGGTTGAGCTGGTTTATTTTTATAATTATTTTGATTATCTTCCTTTCACTATACAGACAGGGTTTTGTATATTCTTTCAGCCTCTTTGCTGCAAACTCCCTTGTGGGAACTGTCACACCAATAGTCTGGAAACACCTTAAACCGTATCAACAGCAGAGAATTCTCTCTTTTATAAATCCAGGTGCTGATCCAAGGGGTGCTGGTTGGCATATACTGCAATCGAAGATTGCAATCGGGTCGGGAGGTATCTGGGGTAAAGGTTTCCTTCAGGGCACACAGAATAAACTCTTCTTTCTTCCTGAACAGCATACAGACTTCATCTTTTCTGTCCTTGGAGAGGAATGGGGATTTATAGGAGTGTTCATTGTCCTGTCACTCTTTCTCCTTCTTATTATAAGAATTATTATAATTATGAGAAGTACACGTAGTGAATGGGGGATTCTTCTTTTGTCCGGCATCGCAGGCTACTTTATATTTCAGATATTATTGAATATAGGAATGTGCATTAATATTCTTCCAATTGCAGGTATTCCTCTCCCCCTGATGAGTTACGGGGGAAGTCAGACTATTTTATCATTCATCCTTGTTGGGATTGCTCTCAATATAGGATATAATAGATATGAATACTAAATCACAGAGTACTCAAAGAGTGAAAACCCGAAATCCTAAATCCTAATGACGAAAAAAACAGCGATTCCAAAACACCAAAATCAAACCGTTCATTTATCTCATTTTGACCAATCTTATTTGTATAAATAAGAATGCATAAATATTTATCTATGTGGAAAGATAAATTAATTAAATCTTGCAAACAGCAGTTTCAAACAGTCAATCAGTCATTTATTAATTTCATTTTCCCTCCATTTTGTCCAATTTGCGAAAGCGAATTAAAACACACTGAACGGTTCATTTGTGAAGATTGCTATTCGCATATTAAAACAATCGAATCCCACTTCTGCAGAAAATGTGGAGCACCACTTGAGGAAAAAAGGAAAACATGTAAATACTGCAAAGGCATTACGTTTCATTTCTCAAAGGTGAGGGCGCTTGGAACGTTCTCAACGCCACTTATTAAAATGATACATCTTCTGAAATATGAACGAAAAATACTTATCGCTAATCGTCTCGGTATCCTGCTGGGAAATCTTTTTCTTTCTGATCCTGAACTCTTACTGACTGATATGATACTACCTGTCCCGCTACACAGGACCAGAATAAGAGAAAGGGGTTACAATCAAAGTACGCTGCTTGCAAAAATGGTTTCATCAATCTCAGGTAAGGACTTATGTCTGGATGCTGTTGTTCGAACAAAAGCAACAAAATCACAGTCCAAACTTGACCATGAAGAGAGACTAATAAACCTTGAGGATGCCTTCCGTGTCGTTCTTCCTGAAATAATAAAGAATAAGACAGTAGTTGTAGTGGATGATGTTTTGACAACAGGGACAACGCTCGATGAGATAACAAAAACACTTCTTAATTCAGGAGCGCAAAGTGTCTATGGACTTATCCTTGCAAGGGCTATTAGTGTTTAAAGAAAGAGTATAGATTATTCAAGGATAAACCCTATTAGAAAATGAATTTTCTAACGGGGTAAAGGAAAAAAGTTAAAAGTGAAAACAACAAATAACTACGAATAACAATTTATATGCAATAATTCAAAATTATAAGCTAAAACTATAGCATGAAAAAGAAATACTTAATATCGTTTCCTATGATAGCATTCTTTCTGCCCTTTATAATCTATATTTATACTCTTAACCCGAAGATCGGATTTATCGATGCTGGAGAATTGATTACTGTTTGCAAAACACTCGGTGTTGCCCATCCAACAGGATATCCTCTTTTCACGATACTTGGAAGAGTATTCTCTACCTTATCCATTGGAAGCGTTGCCTTCCGAGTAAATATTATCTCAGCAATCTTTTCATCCCTTGCTTCACTCTTTCTCTTCCTATATCTCTTTAAGAAAACTAACAATCCTCTTCTTTCTTTTTCAACATCACTTATCTTTGCATTCTCTCGAATAGTATGGCATCAATCCACATCTGCAGAGGTTTACTCAATTACCTTCTTCTTCCTCACCCTTCTTTTGTTTTTGCATTCAAGTCAAATAAAGAACAGATTAATACTTATTTCATTTGTTTCAGGGCTCTCCCTCACAAACCATATGATAATTATCACCTTCCTCATCCCTTTCTTTATCTACCTTCTTGTAAGAAAGGAAATAAAGAATATTAAAGGTTTTCTTCTTTTTGCCATATTTTTAATTCTTGGTGCATCCCTCTACCTCTATCTCCCCATACGGGGAAATCTCTATCCAATATTAAACTGGGGACGACCTGTAAATCTCGAGCGGTTTTTATGGCACGTTACTGGGAAACAGTACAGGGTATGGATGTTCACAGGAAATCTGATTGTGATTAAGGCAAACCTCATCAACTTCTTAAAACTCATTTTATTTCAGTATACACCATTTATCATTCCACTCGCCTTAGTAGGGATATTCTATCTATTTACCATTTCAAAAACAAATGCTCTCTTCCTTATAATCCTTCTCCTTGTTAATCTCATCTATGCAATCAATTATGAAATACCAGACATTGAACCATATTTTATTATATCCATTCTCATCTATACCATCTTCATATGCTTTGGATTTCTCTTCTTAACGAAGAAGCTTAAATGGATAGGAAACCTTTCACCTATTTTGCCCCTTCTCGTACTGCTCTTTAATTTCCATACAGCAAGTGAAAGGGGTAACTATATTGCTTATGACATGTGTAATAATCTATTCTCTTCAGTTAAAGAAAATGGGATCGTTATAACAAACTTGTGGGATTATTATTCCCCAGCACTCTATCTTAAACAGATTGAAGGAGTTAGAAAAGATATAGTAATGATAGATAAGGAACTTTTAAGGAGGAGCTGGTATTTTGACTATCTACAGAAGGAATATCCCTGGCTCATTGAACATTCAAGGAAGGAAGTTGAATCATACCTTGAACTACTTGTTGATTTTGAACACGCACGGCTAAAAAGACCTGAAGAGATACAGAGACGCTTTATAATAATGATAAATAGTTTCATAGAGAGAAACAAAGAGAAACGACCCTGTTACATCACCTTTATCAACGGTGCTGACAGGGATGCTCCTTTTATTGCGCAGGATTATATGAAGATACCTACAGGCATTACTTACGAAATTTCAAAACTACCTGATACAACATATTTTGATTATTCAACTCTCACGTTGAGGGGTATTTTTGAAAAACGACCTTATAAGGATGAACGGACACTTCACAACCTTAAAGTATACCCGGAGATGAGTTTTAAAAGAGGGATATATCTACTTCAGATGGGACGTTTTCGTTCATCTATAAAAACATTTGAATTTGCAGCAAGATGGGACGAGACTAAAGCAGCATCGCTTTCATATCAGGGCGCAGCCTATCTTTTCCTTGACCAGTATGATACCGCTCTCTCCTCCTTACGGAAGGCACAGAAACAGAAACCCGATGATAAAATGCTTATGCAAGCTATAATGATGATAGAAACAGGCAATACAGACAAACTCAAACAAGAATTCAAAAAACTACTGGGAATCCGTATCTCTCTGGATAATTTTCCCTTGACTTCCACTAAAAAATAATCTATAGTTAACAAATTAATTTTCTTGTTTTTGCACTACTCAAAGGAATCATATATGTGTGGAATACTCGGCATTATTGGAAAAGACAATGTAATTGAAGAACTTGTTACTGGACTCCTTACTATTCAACACAGAGGACAGGATGCTGCTGGTGCTATAACTTATAACAGAAGATTTAATCTTAAAAGGGGGTTAGGTCTTATTCAGAATGTATTCAATAAGAAGAATATGGCAAGATTGCAGGGAAGTTCTGGACTTGGTCATGTGAGATACCCTACTATAGGCACATACGAAGTGACAGAGGCACAACCTTTTTATGTAAACACACCTTTTGGAATCGCCCTTGCTCACAATGGCAATGTCATAAACTATAGAGAACTAAAAAAAGAACTCGAAAAGAAGGAATTCAGATACATAAATACAAAATGCGATGCAGAACTAATACTGAATACTCTCGCTGCCCAACTCTCCCACTTCGGAAAATTTACTGTTGATAATCTTTTCAATGCTGTAGATAAAACATTTGATGCTATTAAGGGAAGTTATTCAGTAATATCGATCATTGGTGAGAAGGGCTTCCTTGCATTCAGGGACCCCCATGGCATTAAACCCCTAATTTATGGAAGAAAAGAGAGTTCCTATGCCTTTGCTTCAGAGAGTGTAGCCCTCAATGTTCTTGGTTATGATGTTATTGATGATATAGCGCCTGGGGAAGTAGTCTTTATTGACAGAGATAAAAATGTTCATCGAAAAAAAATGCGAAAAGCGACCCATACACCATGTATATTTGAATGGATATACTTTGCCCGGCCCGATTCAATTATTGATGGAATAAGTGTATATGAAGCACGGTTTAGACTTGGAAAAAGGCTTGCAGAAGATGTAAGAAAGAGGAACATCAGACCAGATGTTGTTATCCCAATTCCCGACACCTCAAGAGCAGCTGCACTCGCACTTGCAGATGAGCTCGGCGTGAGTTACAGGGAAGGGTTGATTAAGAACAGATATATTGGCAGAACTTTTATTATGGCAACACAAACACAGAGGATGAGCGCTGTAAAAAAGAAACTCAACCCAATAAAAAGCGTTATTGATAACAAGAAGGTATTACTTGTAGATGACAGTATTGTGAGAGGGAACACATCAAAGGAAATCGTTAATCTCATACGGGAAACAGGCGCTCGTGAGATCTACTTTGCTTCATACTCCCCCCCACTCAGACACCCCTGTTTATATGGTATAGATATGCAGATGAAAAAAGAATTTGTTGCTAAGGAAAAACCTATCGATAAAATAAAAGAAACCATTGGCTGCGATGAATTAATCTATCAGACAATGGATGGGCTTCTCAGTTCCCTTCAGCTTGAGTGTAAAAAAGAATTCAGGTATTTCTGCACTGCCTGTTTTGATGGGAATTATCCAACAAAAGTAGATGAAAAGGTATTCAAGGAGATTGAGAAAGACAGGATTGAAAGCAAAAGTATTATTAAGTAATGGACTTGCTTTTTTATTTTTCATCTCCTGCACAAAAGAATCCATAAACATCATAAACATAGAGAACACAGATTTACCCTCTCCTCTCGATTTACTATACGAGTCAAGTATTGTACTTGACGTAAAACAATTTTCACCTGAAAAAATCATTTGTGATATAAAAGGGAATATTTATATCAGTGGAAATAGAAGACGACTTATCCTTGTTAAAGACAATAGAGAAGTAGAGGAGATGAATATACAAGAAATATATCCCTGTGAAATCTTGGATATCGACACGGATGGTTTCGACATCTTTCTTCTTGACAGAATGAACAGGAAGATCTGGACTGTTAAAAGAGAAAAGGTTTTAGAAAAAGGATTCGCGCTTGAATCAAGACCTCTTTTCTTCAGTGTCTCAGAAAATGGACTCTTTACAGTCATCTACAGCAACAGAAGGGAGTTTTACATTTTCTCAAGAACGGAAAAAAGGTTCAGTGGTTTTCTGCTTGAAGAGGGTGTAATGGAAGGAGATGGTGGGGCAATTCTGTTCCGAAAAAACAGCATATATTTTGCAAACAAGAAAAAGGATAGGGTAGAATTTTCTCATCTATACAATCCATCAAAAAGATTATTTTTAGATGTTAAATCTCCAAGCTCACTCGCTATCGACCGTTGGGAAAACCTTTTTGTTGCCTCACAAGAAGGCATAGTTTTCATTACGAAAGACGGTAAGGGAAAAAGATTACTTTCAAAAGAAATGCAAATGGCAAAAATCTCTATTAGTAAAGAAAAAATATATATACTTAATTTAGAAGAAAAAAAGATAGATGTTTTTAAGATTATTTATACTTCTACTGATTCAAACATTCCCGAGTGGTAATGACCCACCTCTTTTCAATAATTCAATCAAGCTTTCTTTAAAGAAGGTAATTATTGTAGGAGAGGATAGGAAGGGGCCTTATAAACTTCCGGATATTTTTATACTAAAGACTTCTGAGATTGCAATAAAGGATACTATTACACTTGAAAGAGAACGGGACTATTTCTTAAACACAAAAAACGGTACGATCCTTTTCTTCGAATCACTTAAAAAAGAAGATAAGGTAACTATCTCATATCATTACTTTCCATTTACTATAAAGAAAGAATATAAAAGAAGAAGTATAGGTTCATTTATGCAGGGAAAACCTGTGTTAAAGGAAGAAAAGATTCGGAAAGATACTACTAAAAAATATGAAAAGACAGGGATTACTATCGGGGGTGCAAAAACATTTAGCATAGGGATGAATTCATACGGTGGTTTCTCTTTTGACCAATCACTAAAGGTTAATATAACAGGAGAAATTACAAAAGGACTTTCTATCAGTGGAGTGCTTTCAGATGAAAATACGCCTCTTGAGCCAGAAGGAGCAACAGAATCGCTTGAAGAACTAGACAGGATATATGTTACAGTGAAAGGAAGAGGTATAGGAGCAACACTTGGTGATTACATCCTTCATTACAAAACTCCAACAACCCCAGTCATACAAAGGGACCTTCTCGGTGTAACAGGTAATATTAAGAGAGGTGGGACAGATGTAAATGTAGCATATGGAATACCACGTGGAAAGTTCCATTCATTACATATAAAAGGTATAGAAGGCAAGCAAGGTCCGTATCAACTTACAAGCCCAGAAGGCGAAGAAGACATTGTTATTGTCTCCAGGACCGAAACTGTTTATCTTGACGGTTTGCTTATGAAAAGGGGTGAGAAAAACGACTATATAATTGACTACAGTCTGGCACAACTCACATTCACTTCGAAAAGATTAATTACAGAAGAGAGTGATATTATCGTGGAGTTTCAGTATACGAGAATAGGTTTTAGAAGAAGTCTATACTCTACAAGAGTAGATTATAAAAAATCAAACTATAATATAGGATGTTTTTTTATAAGAGATGGAGATGAAATCACACAAACAGAGGGTTTTGAACTTACAAAAGAGAGGAAAGCTTTCCTTGCAAGCATTGGTGATGATACAACAATGAACTGGATGGAGAGCGGAGTCTATGTCGGGGAAGGAAAAGGCGATTACAGTTTTTCCGATTCCTTTTATGTATACAGAGGATACAGAGAGGGTGAATGGAACGTTTCATTTACGTATGTGGGCGATGGAAAAGGTGATTATGTCTATAGTGACACTCTCTCTGGATTCGTTTATGTAGGCTACAGTAGTGGTGACTATGTAAGTAAGATAAGGTGTCCACTTCCTGATCAGGTATACACTACAGGATTTGATATAGGCTTTAATGATGGAAAAAATTTGAAACTCCAGGGTGAACTCTTCGGTTCTGATTATGACAGAAATATTCTCTCATCCATTGATGATAATGATAACAAGGGATACCTTACTGACCTGAATGGAAACCTGAACCTTGTGAAATCAAAATGGGGAGATATGAATATACTCGGTGGCTACCGTTACAGGAACAAAAACTTCGAACCGCCATCAAGAATGGAAAAGAAAGATTTTGAGGAAAGATGGAATATAAGAAGTTCAACTGGAATGGAGGAGATAAAAAATGGAGGGATTGTATATAGTAAGGAAAATCTTTTTCTCTCCAAAGCAAACGTATCCTCACTCAAGAGGGAAAACAGTAAAGCTACACTCAGAGAAGGTGTTTTTTACTTGAGAAGGAAGAACCTACCAAACGTGGATATTACATCAAGCACAGTATCCATACATGGTGATACGTTGCTTAGGAGCGTAAAAAAAACCGATGTAACTATCGCATATTCGGTCTGGAGAATACTGCCTAAAATCTTTGCCATACAGGAATTAAGGAATGAATCGAGAAGGAAGAGATGGAGAGAGGGTGGAGGTGAACTTGGATTTCTCTTGTTGAAAAATTCAAAACTTGTTCTCGGATACAGTAAAAGATCCGATGAGATATACAATAGAAATGAAGAAGGCTATGAAAGGGAATCAAGAACAATAACTAAAAATTTAGTTTTTGAAACAGAAGAGACAAATATCTTCAAAGGTAGCCTCAATGTAACCTCACGTGAAAGAAGATTCACTCCTCATTTTCCTGGTGAAAACACTGAATTGCTATTCATTGAATTTGCGACCCATTCTGTCTCATTTATGAGAAGGCTTGACATTGAAACAAACTACTCTGTAACAGGAAAAAATTCCGTTGTCTTTAAGGAGATATTCTACGAGGTGGAAGAAGGAACCGGAGATTACAGTAAAGATCCTACAACAGGACAGTACTATCCGGATACCCTTGGAAACTATAAAAGAAAAATAGACCGAATCGGAGAAGGAAACCCTGTAACTGCCCTCAAGACATACATAAGAGTTGGGATTACACCTGCAAAAATTATCAGATGTAACCTCACTGCAAGCATAACAGAAGAGAATAAGGGAAGCGAAAAAATGCCTATATATACACTAAGACTGAAAAGATTTCTGAATGATTCATTAACTGTAAAAGGAAGACAAACTCTTGATGGAAACATATCAGTATATCCCCTTAAATCAACATCTTTTTCTTATTCACTCAATTTCCTGAAAGGGTTAAATAACGAGCTGGTCACAAGAGCAAAAAGGGATTATTCGGACAGGAATGAATTCCGTATTGAACAAAGATTGACAGAGAAGAGTAAGATATCACTTGAATATTCAAGGAAGCGAAGAATTGAGGAACGTGTTGAAGGGGGGCTTGAGAAAAGCGAAAGAAAAGAGGAATTCTCTCCTGAATATTCTCACTATCTTTTAGACAACTTTGAAGTAAGGATTAAAGCAAAAACAGGAAATGTCAAAATTGAAGAGCCCTTATGGTACAGCCAACTCGGAGTTATTAATATAAAAACAGAGGGCATATCGCCCTCGTTAGACTATACAATAAAAAATAGTGCAATAATAGATGCTTGTTTTACTGTAACGAGGAACTCCATACCAATACATGAGGATGACCTTCCTTATGATGTCAAAAGTTTTTATCCCGTAGGCATAACCACTGACTGGAAAATAGGAACCAATATCTCAATATCAAGTATGTTCTCTATGAACATTTCATACAACGGGCTAAACAGACCAGATAAGAAGACGATGCATTCCGCAAATGCAGAACTCCGCGCCGATTTCTAACATTAATAAAAATAACCATGTGTATCTGCCCTTTTTTGTTAAATTGGGTGTTAGCAGGGGTATCGAAATTCCTCAAAACCACAAAACAGGCGGGTCTTCCAGCCTCGCTTTTCAGAAATGAAAAAACTTGTTGACATATACATCGGTCTGTAATATTATTGTAGAAAATGAGAAAGATTACAAGAATATTAGGTACAAAAGAATTTATCCTCAATTAACTGCAAATATAAACGGGTTAGGCAAAGCAACAAATTTTGCAATAAAACATTATCAACTAATGGATTTTTAATAAAGTATTTCAGGAACAACTAAAACAATAAGTATAGAAATCATAAAATCATCAAGGAGGATATCATGCCAGTGAAAAAATTAAGGGATTTTCTGGACAGTCATAGCATTAAGTACGTGACCATCAGTCATTCGCAGGCATATACAGCCCAAGAAATTGCGAGTTCCGCTCACATCCCGGGAAAGGAATTGGCTAAAACAGTAATGATCAAGATCGATGGTAAAATGGCTATGGCTGTTCTTCCTGCTTCTTACAAAGTAGATTTCGATCTTTTGAAAAAGACCATTGGAGCGAGCAAGGTTGAACTTGCCAGTGAAAAAGAATTTCAAGACATATTTCCGGAGTGCGATGTCGGTGCTATGCCACCCTTTGGAAATCTTTATGGAATGGAAGTTTTTGCAGCAGAAAGTTTGTCCGAAGATGAAGAGATCACATTCAACGCAGGTTCCCACACAGAACTGATTAGATTGGCATATAAAGATTTTGAAAAATTGGTAAAACCAAAGGTTTTGAAATTCTCGTTCTAATAAGGTTGTCCTTAATTCTCAAAAGATGATAAACAAAAATCTTGCAGGAAGGTGCGGGCACTATTGCGGTGCGTGTTCCATCTATCGAGCATGTGAGGATGGTGGCGAGCTGTTAAAAGTGATGGAAAAATCTTGTCCTTCTGATAGAAATCTTTACTGTGAGGGATGTCTGTCAGTAGATGAAACTTGTTGGCCTTATAATCATTGCAAAAGACGCGAGTGTTTAGATTCGAAAGGGTTTGAGTTTTGCTATGAGTGTGATGAGTTTAAGAAAGGTGGATGTGAAGAATGGAAAAGATTAGCAGAAGCACACATTAAAATTGGGATGGATATCCGTGAGAATCTACTATTCATTAAATCTACAGGGGTAGAAAAGTGGTTGGAAAAACAAGATAAAAAATGGAGATGTCCCACCTGTGGAAAACCGATTAGCGAAGAAGAGAAATGTTACCAGTGCGGTGCAAAATTAAGAGAAAAGCCTTTGGCTTAACATAATTGTGATAAAAGTTTCGAACTGAAAAATACGGTAAAGCGACTTCATCTCAAAAAAAACCTTGACAAAGAAAACATTTAGTGTCAATATTTATAAACCCTAACAAAAGAGATTTTTATGAAACATACATGTAAGATTACGTTCATATCTTTTTTTCTCTTCTTTATCCCCCTTATACTTTCAGCAGGAACATGGACACTTATAGGTCTTGATGGCCTAAATGTACAGGCAATTGACGTGCATCCTGAGCACCCTGATACCATTCTTGCTTCAGCCAATACTACTATCTATCGCACTACAAATGGAGGCTCAACCTGGCAAACAGTACAATCAGGAATACCCGCAAGAGAGATTCTTTTCCATCCAGCTTATCCAGATACTGCATTTGCTGTTATGGGAATTGGAAGTTATTCTGATGGCATCTACCGTTCACTAAACGCTGGAGAAAGTTTCGACATACTTAACTTTTTCTCCTGGGCTACATCTATTGAAATTCCTATCTGTCCACAAGGTCATATGTTAGCTGGTCTTGATTCATCTGGAGGGGTATGGAAAAGCACCGATGAGGGTCAAACCTGGTTTCCATATTCTGACAGCCTTGGTGATATGAATGTAATTTCAGTATTTCGTATTGAGCCTTTTGCTGGAACCCATTCTCCGTTGGCTGGGACCAGAACAGGCATCTATTACTGGGGTCCCGGAAACCACTGGGTTAAATCTAATTCTGTAAACTTACCATGTGTCTCAATGACAGGTGATTTAATTGGCAACCCTATCTATGCTGCTCTCGATGGTGGGAGTTGGTCAGACGGTGTTTATAAATCAACAGAAGGCGGAATAAACTGGAATGTCTCATGGTTTTGGGTATACATCACCACTGTATTGGCAAGTCCATTAAATTCCCAGGTTGTCTTTGCAGCTGATTCAGGATTTGGGGTTATAATGACCACAAATGGAGGTGACGATTGGGTAGAAATAAATGAGCACCTCGGTGATTTGCGTGTCAATGACCTTGCTATGAGCCGCTCTGATACTTCGCATCTTTATGCTGCCACCTGCACCGGCGTATACTGTTACAATTTTGCTCCAGGGATTATGCAAGAAGACGAGATTAGAAACACAAGATTTTCAGTGAAACTACGAACAATAGCAACATGCGGTTCACCGTTCCCCATTACCTGCTATGCTCCGAATGGGATGAACGGGAAAGGAATCCATTTAACCCTTAGGGACATTACTGGAAGAAAATTAATAGCCAGGGAAGAGGTTATTAAATCAGCAAAAACAGAGTTTAGTTTCGAACTTCCTCGTTCAAGCGGAATCTATTTTCTAACTGTAAATACAGAAGGAATGAGTTTTAGTGAAAAACTTGTAGTGTTAAAAAAATAAAATAATAAGGGAAAGACAAAATACAGGTTATAAGACAGATGAAGGATGTAGGATGTATAATTGGGGATAGAAACCAAATCATTTTGTGCTGGAAGAAAGTGCTTCATAATGGAAGCTATTAAGAAACATAATTGTTTTGATTCTGAAATACTTATGGAGAAGTTTCCAGCGAATTAACACTCCAAACAAACAAGATAATTAAACGAACATATTTAGGTAGTCAAACAAACGATTTTTTCTCTTGAATAAACCCCTTTCTTAGTCTATACTAAAAAGACGATTATGAAAAGCGGAACCAAAGATACAGCTTTCTTTTTAACTGCGATTATCCTTGACCTTATCGCTTTATGTGCTGCTTTCTCATTTAGTTACTGGTTACGTTTCTCCACCCATCTTATCCCTGTAAGTAGAGGTATTCTTTCATATCAATACTTTCTGTTTATTTCCTCACAGATTATCGTTATATGGATTCTTGTAGGTTACTTTGCAGGCGCTTACGATACGAAGAAGATTTATCCCCTTCCTGAACAGTTTTATGACATATTTAGAAATACCTTAATCTCCATAGTAATTGCACTAGCATTGAGTTTCTTTTACAGGCCATTCTCCTATTCAAGAGCTGCCCTGATATTTGCTTTTTTCATCATCCATATCTTTGTTAGTACTGAAAAAATGCTTTTTCGTACCCTTAAAACATACCTTTTTAAGAAAGGTAAACTTCTCAGTCGTATCCTTATAGTTGGAGAAAATCCTATATTACAAAGAGCTATTGATGTAATAAGAAACGATAAGGAACTGGGGTTTGAGATTGTGGAGGTAATCGAGAACATAAAAAGGAATGGAAAGGGAAGTTTCAACAGCGAACTGAACAAAATTTCTGAGAAGGTAAAAAATTACAATATAGAGTTTGTAATTATGGCTTTTCCTTTTGAAAGACATAAAGAGATTAAAGAGGTTCTCCTCCATTGCAGGGACCTGCATATTAACTTCCTCTTTGTCCCTGACCTTTTTGAGATAATGATATCGAAGGTACATGCGCTTGACCTAAATGGTATGCCCTTTTTTGTTCTGAGACAAGCACCACTCGATGGATGGTACGGATTTGTTAAAAGAATAATTGATATTGTTTTCTCAAGTCTTTTTCTTATTATTACCTCTTCACTCTTTATAATAATTCCCATTATTATTAAAATTAATAGCAAGGGACCTATCTTTTATCTACAGAAAAGGGTTGGTAAGAATGAGAAAATATTCAAAATAATAAAGTTTCGCTCAATGTCTCATAATGCAGAGCAGAAAACAGGTCCTGTATGGGCTGGTGGTAAACGGGATTCAAGGATTACAAGTATTGGAAGGATCCTGAGGACAACTCACTTCGATGAAATCCCACAACTTCTGAATGTCCTCAAAAATGATATGAGTCTTGTTGGTCCAAGACCAGAAAGACCAGTCTTCGTAAAAAAACTTAAGAATCAAGTAGATGGATATATCCTTCGGCACGCAGTAAAACCAGGATTAACAGGAATTGCTCAACTTGAACACAAACCTGATACTTCAATTGAAGATGTTAAAATAAAACTACAATATGATAGATACTATATGGAGAATGCCTCTTTCAAGCTTGATTTTATTCTGATCGCCCGAACCATCTTCACGCTGGCAAAGAGAAGAAGACAATAAATAACCACAGAGGATCATTTAGGTAGATTATTGTCTTGTTCATCTTATCAGTCCGATTGGTTTTATTAGTACAAAATGAATTTTCAGCAACACCAAGATTAAAAAAATGCAAAAACCACAAATCCATATAGTTCTTGGAACTAGACCTGAAATTATAAAGCTATCCCCGGTTTTATCAGAGTTCAAAAGACGAAGGATGAGATACAAACTTATCCATACAGGACAGCACTATTCCTTAAATATGGATAAGATCTTCTTCAAAGATTTGATGATACCGGAACCCGACTATCTGCTCGGCGTTGGACCTGGACCCCAAGGAAGTCAGACTGGAAAAATCCTCATTAAAATCGAAAAGATTTTTTTGAAAGAGAGACCTGATGTTGTTCTTGTCGAAGGCGACACAAATTCTGTTTTTGCCACTGCCCTCGCTGCTACAAAACTCAAAATAAAAGTGGGACATATAGAAGCAGGTCTAAGAAGTTTTTACAGGGAGATGCCAGAAGAAGTGAACAGGATTCTGACTGACCATGTCTCCGATTACCTTTTTGCACCTACTCAAATATCGAAAGAGAATCTACTCAAAGAAGGAATTGATAAAAACAAGATTTTCGTAACAGGGAATACAATCGTTGATGCAACATTAAAAAATATGAGCATTGCTGTGAAGAAATCAGAAATACTCTCAAAACTGAATGTTTCGAAAGATAACTATTTTTTGCTTACACTTCATAGAGTAGAAAATGTTGATAATAAGAAGAAACTAAAAGAGATCATTTCAGTAATCAAGGAATTGTGTAAAAAGTATCTCATGGTCTTCCCTGCTCATCCACGAACTTCCAAAAGGATTAAGGAATTTTATCTTTCAAAGAACATTAAAAAAATTGAAAATCTTAGGGTTATTGAGCCGGTAGGATACTTAGACTTCCTCAAGCTTGAGGCAAATGCTCGGCTTGTTTTAACAGATTCCGGTGGCATTCAGGAGGAAACCTGTATACTGAATGTTCCCTGCGTAACCCTAAGGGAAAATACAGAGAGACCTGAAACCATTACAGTAGGGTCAAATGTTATTGTCGGCTTGAAGCAAAAAACCATCATTGATGGTGTTCATAAGATGTTGAAGAAAAAAAGAAATTGGAAACACCCTTTTGGTGACGGCAAATCCGGTCAGAAGATTGTTGATATTCTAATCAATCAATAAGGCAAATGAAAATATGGCTTATATCTCTATTTCTTTATACCTTTGTAGAGCATCATAAAATGCATTCCAGAAAGGATCAACCTTTGGATGCTCTAATCTTTTCTCTTTTCCATCTTCGATCAAAATCATACCGAATTTTGAGTCAATCAATTCTCCAACGATTGATGCCTTTATTTTATTCTCTAAAAGAGCTTCCATTACCTTTTCGGCTTTCTTTTCCCTGCATGTAATGATTAAGGTTCCTTCGCTAATTGATTTATACGGATCAATTTTGAAGAGGTTGCAAATTTCAGTAACGCATTCCTCAACAACAATTTTTTCTTTATTGATTTTTACACCCACTCCTGCTGCCAGGGCAATTTCATAAACTCCTCCCCAAACCCCACACTCAGTAGCATCGTGCATTGCTGAGACACCATCACCACGGACTCCAATTTTTACTGCGGTTAATGCATCGTCAACTACGGACATCTTATAGAATAATGTCTGGGCCTTTTGGGCAAATGCTTCACCAAATTTCTTTGTCAGAAATTTCGGAAACATTGTCGCAAAGATACCTGACGCTTCAATTGCAGGACCTTTGGTGATAATTATCTTATCACCGACCCGTGCGAACTTGGGTGAAACATATTTGTCTATATCACCAACAGCAATTACAGTTGCACCACCTACCATCGGATAAAAACAGTTATCATATCGAGCAGTATGTCCACAAACGATTGCCATTCCCATCTTTTTACATTCATAATCGATTGCCTTCCATACAGTTGACAATTCTTCTTCAGTCATTGATAGTGGAAGATTTAAATCAATAGTAAGATAGGTAGGAGGAAGTCCTGAAGTAACAATATCAGATGCCAGGATGTGGGTGGCAAACCAGGCAGCACGTTTAAATCCATATTCTGGAACTATAAAGACAGGATCGCTCGTCATTGCCACTGCCTTATTTCCAATTTCAACTACACCTACATCAACTCCATGTTGGGGACCAACCAAAATCTCTGCCCTCTTTGCACCCAAGTGAGGATATATTAATTTATTAAATACATCAGCTGAAATTTTTCCGATTTCTGGTAATTTTGCCATTTAACCTCCTCCTCTTTTTCATAATTAGTCAGCCATAGTATACTAAAAAAGTAGGGTATTGTCAATTACAAATGTTAGCTTGCATCTTTGCTGCGACAGGGCTTGACTTTGTACCATATACAAGCGGAAGGTTGCTCAATTAAAAACGTTTACAAGTCTACTTCTTCTGTCCCTGATAGCAGCTAAGTCAGTGGCTTTTGGCGTTCGTCGAGTAGTATATCAATAGCAACGATATCCTCTTTTGAGAGCATCAATTCTCCGGCAACAACGGTCTCCTCTATCTGGAACGGATGTCTTGCACCCACAATGGCTGCAGTCACTTCAGGACGACGTAAAACCCAGGATATTGCTAATTGTGCAACCGTTCTTCCTTTTTTTTCGGCAACTGAGCAAAGTTTTTCAACAAAGGCAAGATTGTTGCTCAACTCTGGTTCCTGAAACATCGGATCTCGTCTACGATGATCATCTTCTGGCAAGTTTTGCATCCGTTCACTGGTAAATGTTCCCGTTAACAGACCCTTTTGCATTGGGCTATAAGCTATTACACCAATGTTATTTTCTTCACAGAAACTGAGCAGTTCATGTTCTATATCACGCACGAGTATACTGTACGGCGGCTGAATAGATGCAACAGGATGTATTTGATGAATGCGCTTAAGCTGTTCAACACTGAAATTGGAAACCCCACCATAGCGAACCTTACCTTCTCTTATCAAATCAGCAATTGCACCCCATGCTTCTTCAATATCTTCGTCAGGGATTGGCCAGTGAATCTGATAAAGGTCTATAACATCAATTCCGAGTCGACCAAGACTTTCTTCAACCTCGCTATGGATACTATCTTTCTTCAGACAACCGGAAATATTACCATCTTCATCCCAGACACGCCCGCACTTTGTGGCAATAATTGGTTTTTCCTTTAATCCTTTGAGCGCCTTACCTACAACCTCTTCAGCGTGGCTGAGACCATAAACCGGTGCTGTATCTATCCAGTTGATTCCCAATTCTATTGCACGATGGATGGTAGAAATCGATTCTTCATCATCCTGAGGACCCCAGGCAAAACTCCATCCACCACCTCCAATTGCCCATGTTCCCAACCCAATAGTCGTTAATTCAAAATCTGTCCAGCCTAACCTATTTGCTTGCATACAGTTACTCCCCTTTCATAGCTGACCCCGTTAGTCTTGGTAACTCATATATACCCCTCCTACTTGATAAATTATTTAATGAATATCAATAACATAATTTCTATAAGTTTTTCCACCAAAGTAAACATTTAACAGTGGTAACAAGTGACTCTTTTCAATTTATTTTTTTATCATAATATCAACCTCGGGGTAATCGACAGAAGGACCATCTAACAATCCAGAGTCATCTCCTCTAAGATGCTTATTAAAGAATGCAAGGATATAATCATTTTGAACCTTCAAGCAACGCAATCCATCTATTTTCCCTAACGAGCCATCTGGCATATTCAAAATATCTGAAAAACCTGGAAGTGATAAATCTGAAAAATTTAAGTGTCTTGTACCCTTGATGAGAATCATATAAGATGTATTCTTAGCTCGCTCGAAAAATAGTCGATTTGGTATTTTATTTATTACTTCAATGTTGTCATGATGCATGAACATGAATGGTCGAGTTAAGTTCTTATCGATAAGGTCGCCTAATTGAAGCCCATCAAGATTAACGCCAGCTTTACATCTTGCCTCGGTTAGACAAGTCTGACCTGCAGCCACACCCCCAAATGAATGACCCAAAACGCCAATCCGTTCAGTGTCTAATCTCCCGCAAAACAATCCATTGTCACGGTTTATCTTTTCAAGTTCATTTATAACAAAGCTGATATCACCTACCCAAATGCAAAGGCTCTCTATTGTCTTAGGACGTTTCATTATTAGAGTACGAAACAATGTCTCAAGTTCTTTAGGATCAGTTGTTTGAGTAATTTTTTGCTGAATAGGTTGGGCATATTTACGTTCCTCAGCTCTAAGTAGAAATTCTTTATTATGTGGATCAAAAACCTTAATACTTCCATCTATTTTGATAAAGTGGGATGTTTCATACGCGTGACCAACACTTACAACTACATAACCGTGACTTGCTAACTCTTCCATTAGCACAGTGCTCTGGTTCATTCCAGCCCAATAAGCGTGAAAGAATAGAAGAATAGGATACTGTATCTCTGTGCTTGCCACCTCTACACCTTTATACGAATGTGATTTCACACTGGATACTCTATCAAAAAATGATGGAGGTAAGGGGGAATTCTCTGGAAGACTGCGTTTTCTTTCTTCAGCATTTTCTATATAGGGTACAGGACTCCCCTCTAAATGCGTTTCTGCCGGATACCAAATCCTTATTGCTATTTCCCGGTGATCATTGGGATCAGGCGTGAAAGTCTCAAGGCGGCTAATATCTACGAAATAATAATTAATAGTTCCAACAGCAAATGGTCCCGTTGGTTTTGGTAGTCTAAAAGTTGAATGATCCCGTTTACATACACTATTACAGAAAAATAATATACTAATAGCAAGAATTGAGAATTTAACTATTTTCATGAACCATCCCTATATAAGCCTAATATGTTTTTCTTATTTACTTATTCTCATGAGAGACCTGACCCCTACTATTTTTCCAACGCTTTATTGTATCTGTGCCTGAGTTCCTCCTCAGAAATAAGCGGATGGCTTACCGTCTCCAGTGTTTCCCTATTCATCCCACCCTCTTTGATAAGCTCATAGCCTGCTCTTCTCACCGCACTTACAACAGCTTTCCCATCCTTGGTCAATTCCTCCTCCTTCTTCATCAAGAATGCGTGGGGTCTGAGTACTGCGCCTGCAAATTCCACGCTCGCATCTTCAGCAAGCTCTTCGACGATGCGCACTACCGTTCCGAAGTTCTCCTTCTCCCACCAACCACCAGTGGACACGAGCATAATTTTCCTGATTTTTACGTTGTCATGAAACCTGGCTCGTGTGCGTCCCTTGCGAGTCTCAAGGAAGGGTTCGATCAGGGGACAGAGCCTGTTGATTATAATCTGCATATCACCGGGTAATGGGATGTAAACCGGGGTGGCCAAGACTAAAATGTCCGCCTCCCTTAGCTTGGGATAAACCAGCTGCATATCATCTTTTATACAACATTCCCCGGGCTCACTGTACCAGCAGAACATTTCACTACAGGTGCAGGGCTTGACCTTAAGGCGTCTGGTGTATAATAGCTCGACATCGGATCCGGCATCCGTCATCCCCTGGATGAAAGGGGCAAGGATCATTGCGGTATTCCCCTTATCCATTCGGGGGCTACCGTTTATAGCGACTACCTTTATCATCATATCCTCCTTCATAAAAAAATTTCAGCTGGGACTGTCCCCAATAACTAGGCCTCGTTGCCTAATATAGATCACGACCACCATTTACTCTTATTATCTGTCCTGTTGCCCAGCTTGACTTATCTGATGCTAGAAACAAAATAGCATTCGCAATATCTTCGGGTAGACCCAAACGCCTTAAAGGTATCGTCGGTATTAGCTCTTTTTCGTCTTTTGCGGGTATATATCCTGTTTGCGTTGCACCTGGGGCTACTGTATTTACTGTGATTCCCAGAGGTCCTACTTCGAAAGCAATACTACGGGTAAATGCTTCTATGGCTGCTTTGCTCGAGCCGTATGATATTTGACCAGCAAAGCATTGAGGAGGCCCAGTACTCAGGTTGATGATACGTCCCCATTTCTTCTTTTGTTTTTTGTGTCTCTGTACAAATTCTGAAATTAGAAGAATTGCAGCCTCTACGTTCACGGAGTAGGTTTTCTCTATATCTTCTGCTGTTATTGTATCAATTGAGTCGTTGTTTCTACATACAGCAGCATTATTGATCAAGATATCCACAGTTCCAAATATAGATTCAACCTTATTGAATAGAATTGGTACATTATTGGGATTTATCAAATCGGTTTCCCACGCTTCTACAATGCCACCTTCTTTTTTTATTGAGTCTATTACTTCTTGTGCATCCTTTGTGTGCAAAAAATGATATAATGGCATTCCTGGATCTGAAGTGGCTTTTACTTCTTCATAATTCATTCCGCGCTGCGTGATCAACCTTTTCGCATCTTCTATTGATGTCCTGTAATAAGTGATAAATACCTTTACACCCTCTTTGGCAAATGCTCTTGCTACAGCTGCCCCAATTCCCAATGGATTATTCGCTCCTGTTATCAGAACGACTTTGTTATTTATATTATAATCAACCATATTTTCCTCCTTATAGATTTTATTTGCTTAGAAATACATTTAACTTTTTTTAGAAAAATATGGCTAATTTCTCATTTTCTTCAATCTCCTTTGTTATCCTTTTTGAAAATGGCGCACAACTATACATCCTCATAGATAAAGTGTCTCTCATTATATATTTGGTAGTATATGCCAATGAGAATTAGAAGTCAAGCCAATTTAGGAGAATGAAGGACCGCCATCGTTTGTGTTAGCCGTGCTAAAATATTTTTCACTACTTCAAATGGCACTCTCAGTAATATCTGCCTGTTTGTTGTCTATAACTTCCTGGTGAAGCAGATGGTAGTAAAGAAAACTATTCCTAAATTCTAATTTTTTTTAGCACGTACCTCAGTATCCAACCACTCTTTGGCGTACGAATATATCTGCCCAGTGAATCTGTGTTTTGCTTTGAACATTCTCAATACGCAATCCACACCGACCTCTTCCATTGCTTTTTCTGCTTTCTTAGACTCATTAGGATCTACGACCTTATCTTCAGTACCATGGGCAAGATACACTTTTACGTTGTGTTCTTTGAGTCCGTTAAGAAATTCCTTCCCAAGATAAACGTCAGGTACGAAACCGGCATATGCAAAATAGGACTTGACTAACTCCGGATGCGACGCTGCACAAGCAATAGATAGAAAAGCACCCTGACTGTGACCCAAAATGGAGACTTTGTCTCCCAGTATACGATAGTGTTCCTTGGCATCAGCAGCACAGGCGAAGATCCAGTCTATATTGAGCTTATCAATGGTTGGGAAAAGTGACTCATCCTCCCCAAAATCATAAGGTGGCCATCCTGTCCACCCTGGCTTCTGCCAATTCTTAATGATTTCCATGTGCGGATATGGATAGCGGGGAACAATGTATATCACACCTTCCCGGCCCAAGTCATCTCCCAATGTTCCATGTTCATATTCTGTTGACCCATGCCCATGCAGTATCAAACATAAAGGGTATTCTCTTTTAGATTCATCGTAATCTGGTGGCAACAAAGCGATATACGTACCGAGACTCTTCATCTCAATGTAGTTTTGTATAAAATCTTTTGGTGCATTCACATATTTATTATTGGCACACCGTTCCAGACTTTTCTGAAAGCGCTTCTCAGACCGGATTAATTCCAAATTTTCATCTTTTTGAGCATATTCGATATCGTCCCATCCGGCGTCAACAGCAAATGCCCATGCTTCAAGCGCTTTTTCTTTTTCATTATTTAAAGTATACACACATGTAAGAAAATACCAGGCATTTTTGTTTTGCGGAACGACCTCCAGCCACTTTTCGTAATATCTTATTGCTTTATTCCAATCTTTGTCAGCCCAGGCTTCGTTTGTTTTATCCCACCATGATTTACCCAATCTATTCTTTAATCTGGCTTGAACATTCTCTGGGGGCAGTTTAGCTAAAGTAATTGTAATAGTGCGTTTTTTACCATTTTTCATAATAGTAAACGTCACTTCCTGTCCTGCTTTGGTCTTTCCCATAAATTTGTTAAAACTCTCTTTGTCAATTATTTGACCATCAATATCGAGGATCAAATCGTTTACCTTGAGACCGGCTTTTTCTGCTGGACCATCCATGCGTATATATGTTACAAGAATACCTGCTTTGTCTTCAGTGTCAGGTTCAGTATATATGATTCCTAAGTATCCCTGGTTTTCAATAGCCGCTCTTTCTTCTTGAGATATTTTTCCCTCTGATTCATAACAGTACGCATTGTTTGGAAAAAATCCTATTATTACACACGTTAATATCAACAAATATATCAGCATTTTACTGAATATCACACACTCCTGTCCAGCACGTACTTTATACATTTTACCTCCTTGCTGCATTATATTCATGTCATAGCGTCATTATGATAATCTATATGGGCACGGCCCCCAACACTAAGTGAACCACAAAAACCATCTTTATGTTAGGCGAAGGATCTCTTTTCATAGTTTCCTTGCTTTGAGTATATAGTAATGCCATGTAATTCCAATACCTTTTTTCTCTCTGTACTTTTCTACAAACTCGTTTACATTTTTACTATCCTTTTCTCTATCAAAATCCTTGAGAAGTGGAACCATCTCGATAAGATCCATTATTTCGTCTTTATCTTTGTAATGATCTTTACTCTTGTAATCCTCAATTACAATATTGCAAAATCCATATTTACTGACTTTTTCGATTACTTCATTCTTCCAATTAGCTGGATCTTCAGGCAGAAAGAAATTTTCCTCTTCGTATCTGTCAGGGAAAAACTCTACAATTTCCCTGTCAGCATCTGGTCCTAAGCCATACACAAAGAAATATCCTCCCTCCTTAAGTATTCTGTAAACCTCGCCTGGCGAATAATCTGCAAGTCTATTAATTACTATGTCTAATTCATAACTTATAAAAGACAACTCTAATCCATCACCTTGAATCAGTTCAATATTAGTCAACTCCTTTGTATTATTCTTTGCTGAACTTATCATTTCTTCAGAAATATCAAGCCCTATAAACAATGTATTCCTATATTTCCTTGCCAATTTTTCGATAATATGAGCTGTTCCGCAACCTATATCAATAATTTTTGATTTTGGTTTTAGAACTGAAAGTATCTTCCCAATATAAATATTAGCTTCATTTTCCGCTTCTTTAATCAATTTATCCCTCAAAAATGCTTGTCTTTCAGTATCACCTTTTGGAATAGCCATTTTTTTCTCTTTTATATTATTTATAATTTATCTTCTAAATTTTCTCGCCATACAGAACAAGGTGTCGTGACATTCCTCTAACAGATGGCTCTTTACTCAATCTTAACACAATTTTAGTCACTTGACTGAAGAATTTTTCATCCCAGTTACGGGACTCCTGGATTTCCTCTGGGATAGGAAGAACATCCAGCCAACCGCAAACAGCATATATATCAATGACTCTGACCCCCTCTGCCTTAAACAACTCTCTTGCTTCTTCTGCACTTACAGCCCTGTGTT
>Ga0209977_10000162_pt1 | contig 25151 bp, 20 predicted proteins | sample SumtaG_2_FD_183113 | JGI IMG/M metagenome (GOLD analysis project Ga0209977, IMG submission 183113) | Deep subsurface microbial communities from Indian Ocean to uncover new lineages of life (NeLLi) - Sumatra_00607 metaG (SPAdes) (version 2) | ecosystem: Environmental > Aquatic > Marine > Oceanic...
GTGACATAATCGATATAAATGGGTTAGAACTAGAAGTTCTAAATTTTTTTGGACATACAATGGATTCTATTGGTTTATTTGATAAAACAAATAAAAACATATTCGCTGGATGTGCAGCAATAAATAGGTTAGACCAAGATGCCTTTTTTGTTCCTCTAATGCCACCTGATTTTCATGAACAAGAACTTCTTAAAACATTTAATAAATTACGAGATACGAGAAGCGAGCTGAACTCAATCTCATTATCACATTTTGGAGTATGGAAAGATAAACACTTTGAACAAATATTAGATGAAATGGAAGATCTTTACTTTAAAGTAAAGGACTCCTTAATTGAATGGTATAATGAAAACCCATCAATTGACTTTATAACAAGCAAATTTTGTAGAGCCTTAATCCCAAATTCAAAATTTTGGAACGAGAATCTTTTTGTTTTTATCATTGAAATGATGATAAACGGCTTAAAGCTAAGCGGATTTATAAAAGCAGAAACCGCTTAACATTAATCAAAAGTAATTTTTTTTTTTCTAAATAAAATTTCTATCAAATAAGTTTTTATTCTTTTAAGCTGTGTTTTCTGTTATAAGATTTATAATTATTAGATTAAGGTGATTTTCTTATCATTGTTCTTGGGAAAGGAATAGCGTCTTTAATGTTATCTAACCCGCACATCCATTGAACAACACGCTCCACGCCTAATCCATAACCTGAATGAGGAACACTCCCATAACGCCTTAAAGCAAAATACCAGTCATAAATCTCTGGATTTTCGCCTTCTGCTTTTAATCTCTTTTTCATGTCGTCAACTAATAAACTTCTTTCCGACCCACCAATAATTTCACAATATCCTTCTGGAGCTAACATGTCAAAGCATAATGCTTCTTTGGGATTATCTTCGCTGGGTGGTTTATAAAAACCCATAATTTCCGTAGGATAATGGGTGACGACTACAGGAACCTTAAAATGTTCAGCTATTTTTGCCTCTTCCAAGGTTCTTAAATCTTTTCCCCAAGGAACATCCATTTGGTATTTATCATTTAGAAGATCTAAAACTTCTGCATATTTAATTGTAGGATATTCCGCTTTCGCATAATGCTCTAGCAAATTAATGTCTCTCTTCAATATTTCAAGTTCTTTCTTGTTATGTTTTAAAACTTCTTTTACAATAAACCTAATTTCATCTTTTGCAACTTCGGTAGCCTCTTCAAGCGTCATCCAAGCAGCCTCCATTTCAGCCATCCAAAATTCTGACAAATGTCTTGAAGTTTTTGACTTTTCGGCTCGAAAAGTTGGTCCCATATTATATATCTTTCCAAGCGAAAAGATCCCGGCCTCAGCGTACAATTGCCATGTTTGACTTAGATACATTTTATCTTCATAATATTTAACTTCGAATAGTGTTGAACCCCCTTCAGATTGGCTAGGCTGAAAGATTGGTGCGTCAAATTCGTAATAACCGAGACTCCTAAAAAATTCATGAATAGCTCCAACAACCGTATGTCGAATTTTTAAAACTGCGTTTAATTTTCTAGATCTTATCCATAGATGTCGATTATCATATAAGAGCTCAGGGGATTGATGTTCTGTAATGGGAAAAGGTTCGGCAATTTGGATAATTTCCATATCCGATACAGAAACTTCAAATCCGGTGGGAGCCCTTTCATCCTCCTTTAATTCGCCTGAAATTTTAATTGAAGATTCAATTGTTAGCTTTTCAGCTTTTTCAAAGAGTTCTGCATTTTTGCTTTTAGAAATAACACATTGTATTATGTCAGATTCGTCCCTTAAAACAATAAAAACGAATTTGTTTGACGCTCTTTGTCTATATACCCAACCTCTCAAATATACATTGGTCAAATCCTTTTTTAGAGCTTTATCAATGGTTGTATATTTTGATTCCTTCATTTTTTTAAAAGAAATGTCTTTTTTAAGATTTAATTATGAAACTAGCTTATCAAAATTAATCATCAAATTTTAATTTTTCAGAGACATTTAGAAATTCAATTATATAATAAATACTGCTGCTGCTAAAACAGAAGCCCACTCATCTTTATTTCTAACAGTAGCATATTCGGTTATATTTTTAGTTTCAACAATTTTACCTCCCATTTTAAAGACTTCGCGTTTTTCATCGTAATTAACGTTGGGATCAAATGGAAATCCCAAAGTTGTAGCTAACATCTCTGCTGCTAAATCCTCAGCGTAATCCCCTGTTTTTTCTGGTTTTTCGCCATAAGTATGATGTTCACTTAAATATCCGTATTGATCTTTATCAGCGGGCATTGCAACACCTATTGATGCGCAAACCACGCGATCTAATTCTTTAGACTCTGCTCTAGACATAACAATATAAAGGATCTGTCCTGGACGGAGTTGTTCTAAACCATCTTCCTTACTTATTTCAACACAATGGGGGGGTAAGATCGAAGAAACATTGACTAAATTAAACTTTTCAATTCCCGCATTTCTAAGCGCTTGTTCAAAAGCTCCTAACTTAGACTTATGAAAACCTTTTCCTTTTACAAAGAATACCTTTTTTGGGACAAATAACATGATTTTATTTAGGTTCTGATATATCTTTAAATTTTATCTATTGAATTTTTCTTCATTTTCGATTATAAGAGAATAGTAGATAATTTAAAAGAAATTATATTCATGCAAATTGGGGATTTCTAAAAAATTTGATTGAATTTTTTTAAAAAAAATTGTATAGATGTATTTAATAAATCTAGAATGTTTAATTTTAATTATGAATAAAATACATAAAGAAGATTACTTAATTCAAAAAATAACTCCGTTTGATGTTAATGAAGTAAAAAATGTAGACGATCTTTTAAGAGCCCTTAAATTTTGTGGATTTCAAGGAAGAAACTTAGGGAAAGCTTTAGATATTCTTTATAAAATGGTTAGTAATGCTGACATTTTAACTGTATTAACTTTAAGTGGTGCTATGATTCCCGCAGGTATGGGAGATTTAATTTACACATTAATGGACCATAAATTAATTGATGTTTTAATTACTACAGGAGCAAATATCATACATGATTTAGTAGATGCATTAACTGATGTAGGACATTATATTGGAAGTGCTACCATAGATGATAATGAATTGTTTAAATTGAGAATTAATAGAATATATGATACTTTACTACCTGAAGAAAATTATAAGATAGTTGAAGAAGCTTTATTAGAGATAATTCATGAAATATTTGAATTTAAAGAAATTAACATTTTACCTTCAGATCTTTTAGCTAAAGTTGGTGAAAAATTAAATAAAAGAAGTCTTTTAGCTGTGGCTGCTAAAAACAACATTCCTATTTTTGTCCCTGCATTTTCTGATTCTGAATTTGCATTAAACTTAATCAAATATTCTATAAAAGAAGATTATAAGTTCAATTTTGATATTCTTGGAGATGTATTAAAATTTGCAGATATTATAAGAAACTCCCAAGAATATGGTACTATCATAGTTGGAGGGGGTGTTCCTAGAAATTGGGCTCAACAAATCTTTCCCTTACTTGATCAAATTGAAAAAGTTGAGAGGATGGGATATAATTATTCAGTTAGAATACATACTGCTACTGAATATGATGGGGGTCTTTCAGGGTGTACAATTTCTGAATCAAAAAGTTGGGGAAAATATTCTTTAGAATCAAAATATGTAAGCGTATGGTGCGATGCAACCATAGCATTACCAATTTTAATTACTGGATTATTACAGAGATTGAAAATCATCTGATATTATCTTCTTTAGAAATTTTTCAATTTCATTTAAGTTGGATAAGAAAGGGCTAGACAGAAAATAATTTTAATTCAGATATACTTCCAGCATTTGAAGATCAGGTGAAATAATGGAAGAAAAATTTTATAATTCCCTAATATTAAGGTCTCATCCAATTACATGATAATGTAAGGAAGAATGATGGTAATATCTTGGAGATATAATATAAGCTAAAGGTCTTTTTCTCACATATTTTTCTAAATCTTTTTCTAAGAAAGTATATGCTAAAAGATGAATAATTGGGATTATTAATTGTGTCCATTCATCATATTGGCTTTGTGAGAAGCTATTTTCAATTGTGATGATTTTAGGATTCATTGCTAATAAGAGAGCATATTCAATTAATTCAGGTACAAACTTGGCACTTTGAGCTCGTAAGATGTTCATTTCTGCCCTTAATAAAATCATCCAAGTTTCCTTAACATCCCATGGAAATAAAGCTGAAACCGATGCAAAGAATTTAGAACCTTCAGGAATATCACGCAATAAATCATTAAAAAAGTTTAATTTTGATAGATCTCCTATAAAGGGGATAACAAATGAAGCATATACGACTTCGTCATTACTTAAAGAACCTATTGGTTGATCCTTAAAGATTTTAATTAAATTTTTTACATATTCATCACCCAACGCTTTACTTCCATGATGAAGAGACCAGTTTGAGAATAATCTTCCTATCATTGTAATGGCTTTTTTAATTTTTTGACTTAGAGCATAAGCGTATAAAGATTCTTTTATGTCATGAGCGGGATTATCTTTTCGATATTCATATTGCATCTTTCTTTCAATTTTTAGGATATCTCTATTTGTGTCAGATATGCTTAATTGAGGATTTCTCATAAAATTAATAGAAAGTGTCATCATTCTCTTCTCTGCTTGTATATAGGTATATTCTCTTTTTGATATCGAGTTAAAAGCTTTCTCTAATCCGCCTAAATTAGTATTTAACAAATAAACTGCCCAAATTGGAGAAAACACTCCCGTTTTCATTATATCGCCCACTCTATCAATTAAGGATGAAAATTCTTCATCAAGTTGATCGATAAGATTAATCAAGTCGTTTAAATCCCTTGATAAAAACCGTTCTCGAGCTTCAATCTCATCAATCATATTATCTCCTATAGGTGTTAAGACTACGTTTTTTCCATTGAGTCGTACAGCTTGATTAATGGATTGCTTTTGATCATTTAATTTCAAAATTTGATCCTTAATAATACTAACTTGAGTATCCATCTTTTTTATCTCATTCTTTAATTTAGAAATTTGAGACTTCAACTTTTTTCCTTTTCCAATTTGTAGATAACTAACTAACTTACTACCTATAGAAGCATGTTCATATTCCCTTTCTATAGATAATAACTCCTTATTTAGTCCATGAATCTCGCTATTAAGTCGATCATAATTCATTTTAAGAGTATTTGTCTCACTTTCCGTTGGTAGATCGGCACTTTCTTTTCCGTATTCGCTAATAAAGGAGAATTTCAATAAATCTGAAATCTCATCAGAAGAACAAGGAATATCATTCCTTTTTTTAATCGATGTTAATATTTCTAAGGCTCTTTTACAATCCATTTTAATTCACCATTTCAAGTAATGGAATTTCTACTGAGGGAACTTCAGTTCCCTCTAATACTATTAATAAATCTTTATTATGATTTTTTGAATATGCGAAACTGTCTCGATTTATAGCAAGTTGGACGAGAAGTGCTAATTCTTCTCTCTGTCTATTCCAAGACATCTTTGAACCTTCTAATTGGTGACGATATGAATCTATTTTAACTAAGGCAAAAAGAAATTCAAAAACTAATTTCTCCCACTCGTTAGTTTGAGTTTCTGCGAATTTGTTTTGAGGTACAGTTTTCCATATCAATCCTTCTAAGTCAGCAAAGTGAATTGTACCATCAGGAGCTACCACGCAATCTTTATCTAGCCATACATCCTGATATATAATCCCTGTTATGTTATCTCCTTCTTTTTTTGCTGATCTCAAAAATAAAGACAATAATGCTATCCCGCTTTTGATAAAATTAATTTCAAATTTTTCAATAAGTTTTTCGGTATCTAAGTCAAATAACGAAAAGAAAGAACTAGGATTAGCAACTAAACGAGAAGATTCAAAATACAATCGTATGTTCGAAGGCATTAGTCTAATTTCTTGATAAAAATGATCTTTATAGGTACTAAACCAAAAGAACTTACGAGCCATTTCTTCAATTTTAGGAGGTAATTGTACGACTCCTATGACAGGGCAAATGTGAGCACCATTGATGGAATCTAATTTTGCTAACTTGGAGAAAGCTAACTCATCAAAGGCGTTGATAAAACCTTGACAACCATATGGGCTTTCTCCCATCCATGATTCGCCCATAATAAAACCTGTTCCTGTTGTTAATTTATCTACAAGATGAAGGCATGTAGAATCGCGACAAGCGTTTCGTATATGAAGGGGTGATAATGAATTTCCTTGGTACATATCTTCATATGCTCCACAACCTTTAATAGCTAAAAAAAAGGTTTTGCCATTTAAATTGACTGAAAATTCTGGAAATATTGCGTTGCGATTTTCAACTTTTATAGCATTTAGTTTTGGTCCTTTGATATCATGTAATTCCGCTGTAGCGGGACCTATGTATCCTTTTATCCATTTCTTATATGATTTGAATTGCGGATTTATTGCTGAAATTTCTGCATTTACAGAATATAATTTTAGATCAATTGAATCATGAAGAAATTGTTCAAAAGTATTCAAAAGCGTCTCACCTTTACTTTAGGCATTTTAGTTCCAAATAAAGTAACCGTTCCCAATTTTGGGGCATTAAAATCATCATAAATATTTTTTGCAGGGCTATTCCATTCAGCAATTTCTGTTATAGCAGAATTACATCCTAATTCTTGTAAAATTGATAATCGAGCATTTACTAGTGCTCTACCAATTCCTTTATTTCTGAAAGCAGGATGAACATACAGACCATATAACCATCCAGTTTCTTTTCCTGGCGTAGAAAATCCAACGCCTAATAGTACTCGGTCTAAATATATTTCTGGTTTTTTATAATTTCTTCTGAGGATCTCTTTTAAGATCTCTTTAACCCATTCTTCTTTAGGAGAAGCTGTTGCGATAACTATAATATCACTCTTCGCCGCTTCAATAACCCATTTTGCATCTTTTTTTTTTGTAGTACCGCTATCTTCATTAGCAATCAATCTCATGATTGCATCTAAATCTTGAGCTGTTGCAGGCTCAATTAGATTAGCATCATAATGAACTTCCATTCCCTGCAAGTATTCAATCTTAAACACATCATATTTCTCGATAGTTTTAAAACCAAAGAGTCTAGAAAGTTCAGCGTGGGCATATTTTACTTTAGTATATAATATTAAGTCCTCAGAATATTTTCCAAAAAATGTCCCAACCTTTCCATTCGGTTCAATAAATCCGATTCCTTTAAGCTTTTCTTGATTATGAGCAGAAACGATTGTTTTTCCTTGAATATTAGCTCTGGAAAGATATGCAAGGATCATTTCTGAATAAGGAGAATCAATAGAAAATTCTAATCCTCCTAGCATTTTTCTTTCTACGACCACTTCTTGCTTTTTACCTCGCGCTCTTATAACTCTTGGTCTCCATCTATAATGTTCATAAACTACATAAAAAATTATAGCCAAAAATAATAATGGAGCCCAATAGGTAAGGAGATACATCCAAATGCAAAATGGGCGTAAATAACTTGAAGATGTTATAAATACATATGAATTCAATACAAATTCTGAATAATAACCACTACTATAACCAATATTTTCTTCGTGTAATACCTCTCCAATTAAATACCCTTCAGGAGTAAAATATTCATCAATTGTGTAAGTAGCTTCAAATTGTCCATATACATCATCTCTTGAATATTGCCCCGCAGAGGTTAATCGTTTTCCTGTAAATGGCATGAGATGTCCTAACCAAATCAAACCATCACCAACAAATTCATAAGTCTCACTAAGCATGGAATAAGTATCAGTTTGAATTCCCCCTGGTATGTGAAACCAGACGTTTAAGCCAGTAGCATTATACTCTTGATCACCAAAAGAAAGATATTGTCCATCTATTAATGAATAAGTAAAACTATAATAATCCTTTCCCCCGTAATCCTCTTCGAGATATCCTTCAAGCCAACTCTGAAATGTCCAAGTAATTACACATGAAACACTGGCAACTGATCCACTATAATCAACTTCATAATGTCCATTTGCCCTAAAGTTCTCCGTATAACCTAGATACCATCCTCCAGTCCCAGTAATGTCCCAATTGTAAACATAATCAAATTCAAGGTCATGATCTGTAAATTTTATACCAAGATACGGAATTCCAAATAATTGAATAAACACTGAAATTATCAGCATTAATAAAAATAATATCGATCTTTTTTTCATCGGTTATAATCAACTCTAAAGGATTTAATTGGATGATTGCTAATTCTATTAGATTGGAAGTTAAACTTTAATAATATGATCGATCTAACAATACTCCTATATAAAGTTTGTTTAGATTAATTCAATGTAATCAAAACTTTTAAATAGGTTATTTAAAATTGATATGGCATTTTAGATTTATAGAAAAAAAGCGCTTGCTCAAAGGCTCCTAGCTTAGATTTATGATAACCTATTCCTTTTACAAAAAAGACTTTCTTAGGGACAAATGACATGATTTTATTTAGGTTCTGATATATCTTTAAATTTTATCTATTGAATCTTCTTTCTTTTTCAGGAGGTATTTGGAAAAAATATTCATATAAAGACATTCTTCGGGAGGCATTTCGGTGGTTAATTGTGGATTTTCTGTGAATTCTATATTACTTCCACGTATGATAACTACAGGCGTCTGTTGATCCGCTTCACCTAAAAGAAATTGAGCTGCGCTTGTAAGGTCATCTGCGATAGCTCTCATCGTAATTTCTAATGGACGGTTAAATAAATCTGGATGCCCACGTAAATCTTCAATAGGCTCAAAACCGGCTGTAGCTATTGCTATACCAATAGTTCCTTTTCTGAGGGGCTGAACTCTCGAATCGGCAATAATTACTCCAAGGTTTTTTATTTTGAATTCTTTTCTTAAATCTCTCCAATATTCCCAAACAACTTGATTAAGATTTTCTGGTAATAGAATAACCTTATTTGGACCGGCGTTGGATTGATCGATCCCGGCATTTGCGATTAAAAAATCGTTAACTTTTGCCAAAATAACGTGTGTTAAACCCCCTAATATCATAGAAGATTCTTCTAGAATTAGCTCTACATATTTTTCGTCCATATCGTACTTGTTAGCCAAATCTTTAGCCTTATCTGAGATGTTTCTCACATCAGATAAAATTCTAACTCTCCCCTGGGAAGTAGCAATTACTTTTTCTGCGATAACAATGACATCTCCTTCTTTTAACGATTCTCCTTCTCTTTTAATCTGCTCTATTAAAATTCTAAATAATGGATCATTCTCTTTTATTAGAGGGAGCCTTATTGAAAATAATTTCATGGTGATTAAAAGAATTAAACTTATTTGAAATATTTTTTTACAATTATAGGAATACGATCTAATTTATCATTGGAATGTTTGAAAAAAATAATATAGATAACGACTATGAATGAAATTTATGCGAGACTTTTTGATTTTTTAGAAATAGGAGATAATTTTCCAACGGTAATAATGGGTGTATTGAATTTAAGCCCAGAATCGTTCTATAAAGGCTCTGTATACAACGATCTAACGCTATTAGAAAAAGCAACTTTAGAAATGGTCGAGGGAGGGGCGAAAATATTGGATTTAGGTGCCCGTTCTACAGCACCATGGTCAAAAAAAATTACTATAAAAGAAGAACTCGACCGTTTAACGCCTTCAATGGAACTCGTATGTAAGATTATCCCAAATGAAATTGTTATTTCGATCGACACGCAATATCGGGAAGTTGCTCAACAAACATACGACATTGCGATAAAACACAAAAAAAGAATTATTATTAACGATGTGAGTTGCTTAAAAACCGATCCTACGATAATAGATTTTATAGTAGAGCACGACTTACCTATTGTTTTAATGGCTTCTAAAGCTGTTCCTGGTGATTTATGTACAATTGAAGAAATTATAGAAGAATTTAAATCTACTATTAAAATCTTAAAAAATAAGGGTTATGATATTAAGAAAGTTATTTTAGATCCGGGTATTGGTCATTGGATCGAAAGAAAAACTCATAAATATGATTTAAAAATAATTGGTAATTTAAATGAACTCAACGTTCTAGAAAAACCGATTTTAGTTGCAATATCTCGAAAATCTTTTATAGGGACAACTTTAGACATACCTGACCCTGAAAATAGACTAAACGGAACTCTTGCCGCAACTGCTGTTGCAGTATATAATGGGGCTCATATTGTCCGAACGCATGATATAACTAATCAACTAATGGAAATCATAAAAATGGCAGAAGAAATCAGAAAAAACCAATAAATCTCCCTCCTTTTAGACAAACGGAAAAGTTATAAAATCAAGCCCATTTTTTTAAACTCCGTAAAAATTAGCCTTATTTTTTGTAAAACAGCGATCTTTAAATATACTTCATGCTTTTAGCTAATTAATTCTATTATTCTTCGGTTTCAAGCGACGATAAAATGTGCTAACATTTATAACATTTTAATTCCTTATATTATATGTAAATTGTTAAATTATCACTTAAGTTCAATTTAGAACAGATGATTTTACCTTTACATTAAATTAATTATAAGAATGAAATTCTTATGCCTGAAAAAGAAAATATTTCTTTATCTAATAACCCTTCTAAAGAAAACTCTTACGACGCGGATGATATTCAAGTTCTTAAAGGCCTAGAAGGAGTCAGAAAGCGCCCTGCGATGTATATTGGCGATCAAGGGAAGAAAGGACTCCATCATCTTGTGTTTGAGGTTTTGGATAATTCTGTCGATGAGGCTATAGGGGGCTATGCTAACGAGATTAAAGTAACTCTTTTTAAAGATAATTCTGTGTTAGTTTTTGATAATGGGCGCGGTATTCCTATTGATAATCATCCCGAATATAATAAACCTGCCTTAGAAGTTATTATGGAACATCTACACTCTGGAGGAAAATTTGATAATAAGAGCTACAAGATATCAGGGGGATTACACGGCGTTGGTCTTTCAGTCGTTAATGCCTTAGCAGAATGGTTAGATGTAGAAATTTGTAGAGATGGTCTTATCTATAAACAAAAATTTTCGCGGGGCGTTAAAGTTACCGAGCCAACCATAACAAAAACTACAAAAACAGATTCTTATACAAAAATCTCTTTTTATCCGGATGATGAGATATTTGATTTCGATAATAATGAAGTAATTTATAATGCTTCCACAATTTCTAACAGGATGCGCGAACTGGCTTTTCTTACGCCTCAAGCGCGATTTGAGCTCCATAATAAGATTAAAGACGAGAAAGAAGAATTTTTTTACGAAGGTGGAATTAAAGAATTTATTTCTTATTTGAATAAAGATAAACAACCTCTACATAATGACATTATTTTTATAAGCCATTCGGCCGAAAACGAAGATGGAGAGTTAATTTACCTTGATTTAGCTATGCAGTACAACACTACATACCAAACAAATATTCTTACATATGCTAATACAATTAATACTGCGGAAGGAGGCGTCCATCTTACAGGGTTTAAATCCGCACTCACTAGGACTTTTAATTCATATATTGAAAATTTTATGGATAAAAAGTATAAAGAACACGTCCTAAGTGGGACGGATACCAGAGAGGGTTTATCTGCTGTACTTTCTGTTAAATTACCAGATCCTCAATTTGAGAGTCAGACGAAAATCAAACTAGGTAATCCCGAAGTTAGGCAAATTGTAAGCCAAATAGTTACTGATAAATTAACTCAATACTTAGAAGAACACCCACAAATAGGAAAAAAACTAGTGATGAAAACGATTAACGCGAAAATAGCACGGGAAGCCGCCCAAAAAGCGAGATTGTTAATCCGTAGAAAATCTGTATTGGATAGTGCAAGAATGCCCGGAAAACTAGCTGATTGTTCTTCTAATAATCCAAAAGAATGCGAAATATTTATTGTTGAGGGAGATTCTGCTGGTGGTTCAGCAAAACAAGGAAGAGATAGGGGTTATCAAGCAATACTACCTCTTAGAGGAAAAATATTGAATGTAGAAAAAGCTCGAATGGACAAAATATTACAAAATAACGAAATTCTGGCGATTATTAAAGCGTTAGGTGTTGGAATTCAGGAATTTAATGAAATTAATGAGTCTGAAAGCGAGAATGGGGAGACTGAAGAGACAAGGGAGAACGGGGAGACCGAGGAATCTGAGCACGCAATTGACCTAAATAAGTTAAGATACCATAAAACCATCATAATGTGCGATTCTGATATTGATGGAAAACATATAGAGACATTACTGCTCACATTTTTTTTCAGATACATGCGACCATTAATAGACGGTGGTTACCTATATATGGCTATGCCTCCTCTCTACAAAGTATCTTATAAAAAATCAAAGCATTATGTTTTTACGGATAAAGAAAAAGAAGAAGTACTAAAAAGTATTAAATTAAAATACAAGCTGAAAAATGCAGATACAGTAAAAATTCAGAGGTATAAGGGATTAGGGGAGATGAACCCCGAAGAACTTTACGATACGACGATGAATAAGGAGACTCGAATGTTAAAGAAGGTAATGTACGAAGATTACATTGAGAATGATTTGATCTTTACGAAACTGATGGGTAAAGAAGTAAAATCACGTAAGAAATTTATTATTGCCAATTTTGATCAAGTAAATGTCTTAGATATATGATATTTGATGTGTGTAATTTATCTTTTTATTAAATATTATTAAATATTAAATAGATTTGGTATTAAAAATGACTTCAGAAAATATTATAGAGATCGAATTAAAAGAGGAAATGAAAAGTAGTTATATAAATTACGCCATGTCCGTTGTTATTGGGCGCGCTATTCCCGACGTGAGAGATGGGTTAAAACCCGTACATCGTAGAATAATTTACGCTATGGCCGATAACAATTATTTTTACAATCACGCACATGTGAAATCCGCGAGGATTGTGGGCGAGACGATGGGAAAATATCATCCTCATGGAGACGCTGCATTGTATAATACATTAGTTCGTATGGCACAAGACTTTTCGTTAAGATATCCGTTAATCGATCCACAGGGGAATTTCGGATCGATCGATGGAGACCCCCCTGCTGCTATGCGTTATACTGAGGCACGATTAGCACAAATATCTAATGAACTAATCGAAGATCTAGATAATGAAACAGTGGACTTTGTCCCAAATTTTGATGATAGTTTAAAAGAACCTGCCTTTTTACCTGCTAAGCTACCAAATATGCTAATCAATGGAACAAAAGGAATAGCAGTTGGGATGGCTACATCTATGGCTCCTCATAACCTAACGGAAATTTGTCAGGGGATTATTGCAACAGTTGACGATCCTGAGATATCTACTGAGGAACTTATGGAAATTATAAAGGGACCAGACTTTCCAACAGGAGGAAGCATTATTGATACGAATGGTATTTACAATGCTTATACAACTGGAATGGGCAATATAACTTTAAGAGGAACAGTTGAAGTCGAAACAAAAGGAAATAAAAATCGATTAATTATTTCTGAAATTCCTTATTTAGTGAATAAAACTACCCTAATCGAAGCTATTGCCAAACTTATAAAAGATGGAGTGCTTAAAGATGTTCGAGATTTAAGAGACGAATCTGATAGAAAAGGTATGCGAATTGTTATAGAATTATCTAAAAATGCTCAACCTGTTATACTGAAAAATATCATATTTAAAAGAACTAGGCTTCAAACGACATTTAACATTAGTAATTTAGTATTAATAAACGAAGGAAGAAAACCTAAGATTCTTAATTTAAAAGAGTTAATCGAAGAATATATCGAGCACCGCCTTAAAATTATATATAAAAGAACGGAATTTCACCTAAAAAAAGCTAAAGGTAGGCTTCATAAAGTTGAGGGGCTCTTAATCGCTTTAAATAATATAGACGACGTTGTAAACATTATTAAAAGCGCTAGTGATACCAACGACGCAAAGAATAAATTGAAAATAGCATATAAATTAAGTGATATTCAAGTCCAAGCAATATTGAGTATGCCATTATCGAGATTAACAAATTTAGAACAACAAAAACTAGTTGACGAAGAAAAATCTTTGAAAAAAAGTATCACAGAATTAGAAAAGATATTAGAAAGTAAAAAAATTCGTTTAAGTATAATTAAGCAAGAATTAACCGAACTATACAAAAAGTACGGCAATAAAAGAAAAACAAGAATTGAGATTATTGAAGACCAAAATATTAGAGAACTTAAAAGAAAAGATTTGATTAAAAAAGAGCCAACAATTGTAATCTTCACTAAAAACCAATACATAAAAAGAATTTCTGTAGAAGATTACCACGCTCAAAGGCGAGGCGGACGCGGAAAAAAAGGTATGACTGTTCGTGAAGAAGATTTCATAACCGATTTATTTGTTTGTTCCACTCACGACACGATCTTAATTTTTACTTCCAAAGGTAGAGTATATTCCATGAAATGTTTTGAACTTCCGTTACAAACGCGCACGGCTAGAGGGAAACCCATCATAAATTTGGTCGCCCTACAACCGGGGGAAAACATATCAGCGATGATTCCAATTAATAACTTTGACACTAATGAAATGCTCATTATGACCACCAAAAAGGGCATTATAAAGAAGTGCCCTTTAAGGTTATTCTCGAAATTTAAAAAAACAGGTGTGCGAGCTCATCGAATAAGACCAGATGACGAATTAATTAGCGTAAAAAGACTTTCAAACGAGCTACAAGATATTTTTATTGCGACAAAACTCGGTTATGCCGTAAGATTTGACGAATCAGAGCTAAGAGAATTAGGAAGAACCTCAATGGGTGTGAAAGGAGCTTCGTTAAGGGAGGGGGACGATGTAATCGATAGCTTGTTAGTAACTGACGATAATATTATTCTAACCCTAACTGAAAAAGGCTACGGACAAAGAACCTTTCTTAAAGAATATCGAAAAACAGGGAGAAATGCTAAAGGAGTAAAAAATATTTCATTAAATCGTGAAAAAAATGACAAAGTTATTGCTATAAAAATGGGAAAATTGGTGGATATCTTGATAGGCACAGAACAAGGACAAGTAATCAGACTTCCACTGGATTCAATTAGAATAACTCATAGAAAAGCAAAAGGAGTTAGAGCCATAAAACTATATAAAGACGACTCAGTTGTTGCAATAGGTAAATGCGCAACATTCATTGACGATAAGGAAGAAAATGGAAAAGATTAACTTTCTTTTTTTGTCTATTTTTTAAGATATGGAATAAGGCATATGAAGACTAGATCGTCTTCACTAAGATTATCTATTCCATGTTTCTCAAATGGAGGGATATACAACACATCTCCACTCCCAACTACTTCTTCCTTACCAGAATCATCGTAAAATCTTCCTTTTCCGCTTAAAATGTAGATTTCGTGGTCTTGGGGGTGATTGTGAAGTGGTACTTTGGTATCTGGTCTGATTTCAAATCGCCTCATAGCGAAGTTTTGAGCTCCATCATCTTCTTTGTTAATTACCCACCTAACATAAACATTTTTAACTGGAGTGCCATCGGTTAACGTCGCTTCTTTGTTTTCTACTTCCCTATAATTTTTTTTTATCATAGATAGAAATAAATTTTTAATCTAATTAAAATATTATCATGTATTAATTTCATATCTAATTCAAGGATTGCAATTTCATGAGTACTGAATATAATATTGGTTTTGATTATTCCCACAAAAACAAGTTAATAATAGAAGATCCCGGATTCACCGATTTTATTGAGTTCCTATTTAATTCGGATTTAAAATTGGGAAAAATTGAAGCGGGAATTACTTATAAAAAATTATCTGCTTATAATGTGTTTATCATAGGTGTCCCAATTGCTGAATCTTATTTAACTCCAGAAGAAATTGAGGATTTATTGAAATACGTTAAAGATGGAGGGTCTCTTCTAATTATAAACGATAAAGGAGGAGATCACGAAAATAAAAATAATTTATCCGAGTTAACAAAACATTTTGGAATTAAATTCAACCACGATCAGCTATTTGATAACGAAAATTTCTCGAAAGATAATTCGCGTCCGATAATTAAAGAATTCAAAAAACACTTTATAACTCGAGATATCACTCAAATTATTCATTCTGTAGGCTGTACTTTAGGAATTGATAAATCAATTGAAAATGAGGATATTGACGTTAACGCGGTCGCGTTATCCTCTGAAGAATCTGCTTGGCACAAATATTTTGATGGAGAAGAATGGGTTGATGAGCCTGTTAAAAGTTTACCAATAATCGCAATCGGACATTATGGCATGGGAAAAACCGTAACCATAGGGAACTTGTCTCTTTTTTCTGGCTTCCACGATTCATATGGCATTCACGCTGCTGACAACTTCAAATTAATATCTAATGTAATCTCTTGGCTTATGAATAAAGCTCATTCTCAAGAAGCGCAATTATCGCAACCCATATACACGGCCATCCCCATTGAACAAGATCTATATTATTGGATAAAAGAAAAACTTGACGAAGGACGATGGAACACCGTAGAAGAAATCGTTAACTTTGCGCTTAAAGTCGTTAAATTTAGAATGAGAAAGCAAGAGCCTCAAGAAGAATAGAAAAAATATCTCTTTAATTCAATTCATCAATGTTTTTATATCAAGACATCTAATTCATCTTAAAGAAACTTAATTTTAGATAAAGGATTTTACTATGGGTCATTTTAACAAAGAAGGTAAGTTTAATGAAAATTCATACTTGATAGATGCAGAATTCATGAAGCTAAAGGGGACTTTTTCGTTGTATCTTTTAGAAAATGATGGAATGCGGATGTTAATTGATGTTGGAGAAACGTTGGCTGCAAGAAAGATCGTCAAGAAGCTTAAAGCCTTAGGACTTTTCCCAATCCATAAAATCCTACTTACTCACGCGCATTGGGATCATATTCAAGCACTTCCTCGAATCTTAAAACAAATGGAGGGAGAAGAAGTTGAAATATTGGCACATGAAAATGCTCTTGGTATTTTAAAAGATCCTGAGGAAATGAACAAATATTTTGAGTTTATAGTAGAACCTATAGAAAACGTAACTCCGTTGAAAGAAAATGATACTATTGATTTGAATGGGTTTGAACTTAGTATTTACGAATTTTTTGGGCACACGCAAGATTCAATTGGCGTATACGATAAGGTACATAAAAACATCATCGTAGGAGATGCGATCATGGATCTCTTTGACAATGAAACTTATTTCCCCGCACTATATGGGCCACATTTTGATGAACAATCATTATTGAATTCATTTGATAAACTTCAAGGAATGAAAGATCAATTGGAATCTATCTCTCTTGCCCACTTCGGCGTGTATAGTGGTGATGATTTTCAGAGTTTTTTAGATGGTCTTAAAGCCAAATACTTGAATGTTAAAGATTCAATCATAAAGTGGTATAATGAAAATCCGGATGGTGATTACGTAACTGAAAAATATCAAGAACACATCATCCCCAATTCAAAAATATTTCCCAAAGAAAATCTTGGGGGAATACATTGGCTTATTGTGCAACATATTAAAACTTTAAAAACTAAAGGCTTCATTAATTAAAAATAAATAATTTCATTTTTCCATTATTTTTGGTGGTTCTCATGATTACAACTGATAAAGAAGAATTGTTGATAGGGTTATTGTCTGACACGCACATTCCCCAAAGAACTAATGAAATTCCACAGGTAATTATTGATGATTTTAAGAAAAGGAATGTGGATTACGTATTTCATATGGGGGATTTCGTTTCGTATAAAGTATATGAAGCTCTTATCGATGCTTTTGGCGAAAAAAAAGTAATTGCGGTTCTCGGCAACATGGATTTTGACTCAAAACTAAAAGTAGCGCTTCCTGAAAAGCAGGAATTTGAATTATTCGGTCATAAAATATTAATGCTACATGGGATGGGCGGTCCAAATATAATCGTTAAACGGTTAATTAAAAAATTAGACTTGCTAAATTCTGATTATAACATTGTAATTTTTGGCCATACTCATAGACCAGTTAATGAGATACACCACGACATATTATTTTTAAACCCAGGAACAACAACTCCTATCGATAATAAATTTACAGTAATTAGTTCATACGGTTATTTAAGAATATCTAAGAATAAAATAGAACCAGAGATTATTAAAATTAAGGTCTGATTATGGGCTTTCCATAGCTTTGCCACTCAATTTTTTGTAGTGGTTAAGCACAGCTTGTCTGGCTGCATATACAAATGCTCTTTTTACATTAACTCCCGTAATAGCGATAGTTTCGTAAATCAAGGTGTGATCCATCTTGGCGGTATCTAAAACCTGTCTAATTTTTGATATCTCAACGATGTCTTCAAGATCTCTCTTATTGGCTAACACTACCATAGGTACTTCTGGTGGGTCAAATGGGGCTTCTGGAATTAATTTATCTCCGTAAAACTTCAATAGCTCTTTTAATGACCATATATTTTCGCCCCATTGGTCAATTAGAGAATCAAAAGTGAAGATCACGGCATCGGTGCCCTTCAAAACGGTCTGGCGTTGGAATTTGTGACGCCTTTGCCCTGCTACAGTGTAAACCTGAAAGACTACATTAGATACTCTTGCAACTACCCGATCAAAAAACAGAGTTCGTCCAGTAGGGTCCTGAATCTGTTGCATATCCCCTGAAGCTAATCCTTCGCGATGGTAAACCCATTCTAGTGCGGTAGTTTTTCCACCGAGCGAAGGACCGTAAAAACAAATTTTAAAGACTAGCGTTCCGTCTCCTCGTCTACTTGGCATTGATTAAAACCTCGATTATTATTAAAAAGTCAAGTTTGATTTTATAGAACTAATAATATTTAATATATATTAAATTTTGCAAATCAAAAACTTTGCTATTATTAATAATTCAATTAATTCTAACTGAATGTAATAAATTCTAGTATCCATATATCACGAAGAAAATTTGAAGTTCTTTTTTTTAAGAAAAAGGTATTACATTCAAATTTAGCTTTAGTAAAAGGGGTTATGATATTGAGTATTAACTGGAGAATATATGGTTTTTTCCTTAATTTCCTTATCGATCAATCCTTCGATGTGACAAAGATATTCGTATTCGTCTTTTAAACAGAGTGTAATTGCAACTCCGCGTTTATTCATACGAGAAGTTCTCCCTATTCGATGGACATAATTCTCTGGGAATTTTGGAATGTCGTAATTAAAAACATGCGAAATGTTATTGATATCCAAACCTCTAGCTGCAACATCTGTGGCAATGAGTAGGTTAATCTTATGCGCTTTAAAAGCTTTTAAAATTTTTTCTCTTTGATATTGAGACAAGTCTCCAGAAATGAGATCCACATTATATATGAAATTATCTAACGACTTTAACCTCTTGCTCAACCAAGACGCAGTTCTTTTCGTGTTCACGAAGACTAGAAGGTGATCTGGTTTTTCTCTCCTCAATATTTTAAGGAAAGTTTTTAGTTTATCTCCATATCTGTCAATCAGATAATAGAACTGTCTTGTATTTCCAACAGTCAAATTATCTCTGCTTAAATTTAAAAATTCGAAACTATTTTTCGAATATTTTTTCACCAATTCTCTGATTCTATTGTCAAAAGTTGCAGAGAAGAGCATGAATTGATAGTCTGAATGTATTTGATTTAAAATGTATTTCACATCTGGAGTGAAACCCATGTCAAACATTCTATCAGCTTCATCAACGACAACAAACTTGATTTCATTTAATCTTAACTTTCTTCTTTTGTACAAATCAATTATTCTTCCTGGAGTTCCAATGATTATATTTATGCCGTTTTCTAGTTTATTTATTTGATTATTTATAGAAACTCCGCCATAAATCGGAAATGCTTTTACTCTTGAATCTCCTAAATCTCTAACTACTTCGTATATTTGATTTGCTAGCTCTCTCGTTGGAACCAAAATTAAAGCTTCATTACGCGTAAATTTAAGGTTTTCTATAATTGGAAGGATAAAAGCTAAAGTTTTACCACTACCCGTTCTCGCTTGAGCCATTATGTTTTGGCCTTTTAAGATTAGAGGAATAGCTTTTAGTTGGACAGGTGTAGGTTTTACTATTTCAAGTTTTTTTAATTCATTAACGTTGTGCTCGTTAATTCCTAATTCTGTAAAATTCAATTTATTTATTCACTAAAAAATACTTTCTTTTTCACTCTTATTCAAGTATATAATATCTTTATAAAAGATAAACTTTTCTAAAATTCAAATTTTTGATAAAAATAGTATCTTGAATTAATTTAATTTACAATTAAATCTTAAAAACAACTTCTTTGGTCAAGCTATCCAGTTTCATTAACTTTTGGTAGATAAAGGTTTTAACCTTTTCAGGAGTTATTTTTGGGTTGTTGAATACTAAATCTTGTACTACGGTATGATATTTCTGGCTTTTTTTTGCCAATTTTCTATGGAGGTCATTCTGTTCATCGTATAGTGGTATTGGAAAAGAGAAAGGTCTTTTATGAATGTGTCTACTCGATTTTATGAGCTTAATGTTTTTCGAAAGTATTGGAGAATTGAAAATTGCCGATAGATAATGCGCCTCGTTCTGTGAATCGGTGGAATAGTAGTAATTTTCTGAACAGATTATTATTTCCTTTTCATCGTTATCGATAACTGCCGATTTCAGACGGGAACCACTTGCGTTGTATACGACAATATATTGTTTATTATTTATTTGCTTCGTTAATTTATTCCAATAATTCAAGTTTGAAAAAAGATTATCTATCTCGCTCGTTTCTCGTTTGTTTTCTCGGTAAAACTTATTAAGCTCATCGTAAAAAGCTAAAGCTTTTGAATTATTCCTAAGAAAGATCTCATCGAATTCAAAATTCTCGTTAATTGGCAAAAAAACACGTTTAAATCGCTTTATACAGAATGGTATTAAATCTTTATTTAAAAAAGCCTTAAAATTGAATTTGCTTTCAATTGTTTTATTTTGAAATGAGTACCTCCAATTTTTCTTAGCGCGCGAACTAATGTCAGGATCGGAAGAAATCTGTAGATATTTTTCATTTTCCTCGTCTATTTTAAAAAAAACAAGCGCTCGAGGCACCAAAGTCGCCCCTTGAAAGAATTTACGCTTGTATTGACTTTCTGAAAGCGTATTTAAGAAATTTAGATCTTGTTCGGGTAAAATAATTTTCGCCCCCTTCTCGTTGAAGTCTAAGCTAGAGTAATTTGTTACCCGTTGAAGTTCAAGAGAGTTATCGTAAATTTTAGTTTTAATGGGGTATTTTTCGGAAATTGGAATTTCCGAGCTTCTTCCAATATATTTCGCTTTTAGACAGATATGCTCTATGTTAAAGAAATAATTGTTTGGAAAATCCCATATTTCAATCTTATTAAAAACTGAAAACGCGCGGAACTTATAGCAATGATCTCCGTTTAAAATGCTCTTAGTAAGAACAAAGAATATACTTCCTCCAATTTTTAAGAATGCTAGCGGGATCGCGTAAAAAAAAACTGCTGCTAGTTCAATGTGGGTGATGTATTGACTTTGGGGTTTAATTCCTAATGTTTCAGATAGCGTTCTAATCTTTATTTGGTACGCTTTATTGATAATGTCTTTATAAGTTAACCACGGAGGGTTTCCAATAACTATGTCAAACGAATGATAAAGCTCCGATAAACTTATCTTGAGATTTTTTTTTTTCTGGTCGGGAAAAAGAGCGTCTATTAGAAAAATATTTATTTTGGGGAGTTTATCATTTTCTACATTGTAATAATCGAAAAGTAACAATAATATATTTACCTTAGCTGTCAAAGTTGCTAATAGGTTAATATCAAAGCCGTAAATGTTTTCAATCGCATCAAATTTTACATTTTTTTTAACGTTAGAATTGAGGATTTTGATAATGATCTCTATTAAAAAACCACCAGAACCGCACGAAGGATCTAAAGTTTTTACTCCCATTTCGTAAAAATCGTTAATCATTCTTTTAGCAAGTTCAGGTGGAGTATAAAATTCTCCTAATTTGTGCCTTGTTATAATAAAGAAAACTTGCTGATACAATTTTTGGAAGAGATCATGATAAGCAAAACGAGAATCTTTTAATAATATGTATATCTGCTTAATAACATCTTTTTTGAGATCTGGACAAAAAAAATATTCTAATTCACTCAAGTTATGATCCTGATAAAACTTTTTAAGACTTTCTTTTCCTTGAGCGTTTAATTTTCTCACTACTAAAAGCTTTAGAATCAGTGCGAAGTAGGAATGTTTTAGAAAAAGAGAATGATCAATATTATTGCCATAAATGCGCTTAAAAATCGATTTCCAAAGCCGATATTTCTTTTGGAACTCTAATTCGTCTAATTTCGCTTGTTTTTCCAGAAAATTAGTGATCTCGTTATAACTATCTGAGCCTATTCCAAATAGTTCAGAAATTTTTTTTGAATCAATTACTTTTTCGTTCTCAACCATTCTCTATCAAGTATAAAATCCCAATCGAATATATCTTCAGAATTAGACTTGTTATCTATCTTTTGCTCTAAAAAAAGAGCTTCAATTTTTTCCTTCTTTGGTAATTTTTTGTCTACTGTGTTTTCTGTCATCTCTAACTAAATTTTTACACATTTCTGACTTAAAGATTAATATCTCCGAAAAATACTAATAAGTTAATAATAAATAATAAAATAAAAGTTTATTTACTTACTTGCCGCGCATAAACGACGGGAGCATCAAGCTAAAAATTTCTGCAATTTTTCTCAACTTAGCGGTTTCCTTAATTATAGTAATAATTAAAACCGATTTTTCAAGTTCTTCCTTAACTAATGAACCACCCGAATAAATAGCTTCTTCAGAATTGAAAACTAACAAATACCTAACGTTAGGATTGTTTACAATACTTACTCCAGAGATTACTTTTAGGTCGTCGTATACTTCTTGAAAAGCTTTTGGAATGCTACCTCTATCGTTGGTAATTATTAAAATTGGAATTCCTTTCTGCGTTAACTTCCTTACCTCATTAGCGTAGAATCTATCGATCTTAGGCGAGACAATATTTAACTGTTGTTTTGTTGAGGTAATTAGATTAATTAAACGCTCGTTAATTAATTTCTTGCCTTCAGGACCCCCTGAAGATTCCAAGTTTATCATTCCTACTAGCGATAAAACCTTACTCTCTAAGTTTTGAACTTCTCTTCTAAGACGGTCATTATCAACCCGGAGTTCGATAATTCTATCAGACAAATCTATCAACTAATCTTTTATAATTTTAATTTTTAATTTGAATAATTAAATATGATACTTTAACTTAATTTTTTCCACGGCTTTCCAAAAAGCATATAACTTGATATTGCTAAAGAACCTTTTAAATCGATGCTTTTAGTACCATCCTCAGCGGATAAATCTTTAAAATTTTGTTCTACGAGTTTAGTCATTTTATTTGCCATACATGCTTGGCGAGCTTTCAAGAGCGAAACTCCTTGGCTCCGATAACTGAACAAATTAACGTAAAAATTTGCGATTATTTCTTTAGTTTCATCGTCAAAAATAGGATAATTTCTCGATATAATGCCTATGATTTTATCGTAATCAAAATGTTCTACAATTTCTCCGAAAGTTCTTAAAGCATTTTTTAACTTCTTTCCTTCAACATCATATATTTGAGAGTTGAAAAACAAAAAAGGATTCATATTAGATTTACTCCCTTGTATTGAATTGTTGATATCGTTAAACGTAACGATTTCGTTGTCGTTAGTCAGAAAAAAACTATCACGGGGATTCCATTTGGAGTAAAAGATATTTCCTACAAAATGGATTATATGGTTCGCTCCGTCAGCTATATGTGACAAAATATTTTCTTGAGTAGAGTTAGGTCCTGCTAAAACAGTAATTTGGTTTATTTCTTCTCGATTATTAAAGAATTCTGTAATGTAATTAAATTCATTTATACCAGCTTCAAATGGAAATATTATCTCTTTAGATTTAAGCTCTTCATTCCATCTAACGGGACCTGAATTATTAATGCTTTCTATTATAAGTACATTAAATTTATTCTGGACCTTTAAACCTTCTTTATTTTCTTCAGTTTCACGACCAAAAGTTATACCCCCTAATGGAGGCTCTCCAATTATGTAACTAATGGAATATTTTAATAAGAAAAAACTTTTATCGTAAATTAAATCGAAAGGGATGGTCATATCGTCTAAAATAAAATAGATTTCCGGAGTAAAATTTAAAGCCTTTATCTCAAATTGTTTAAAAAAAGTTCTTATTTTATTAGGAAGAAAAACATATAACAATCGACCAAATTCATTTAATGTAAATTTGTACTTTTTTTCTAGGTTATCAGAGAAGATATCGTTGTAAATGTCAAGAATATGAGCATCATTCCAATATTCGTCAATTATTTTTCCTTCAACTATTTTATTTTCTTGAGAAATCATTCGAATAGATATTGATCCTTCAGTATTTATCCTAAATATCATTTGCTTTATTATAAAGCCTTCTTCAAATCCCCTAAAAAAAAGGTCGTCTTCTCCAAATGAATAGATATCTCTCTTAAATGATTCTGTTTCGTTATACAGTAGAAGCGGATCGGTAATTAACGCTCTCAAATTCTTTTCCAAGTAAGGTAATATTTTTTGAGCGAGATTGAAATCATTTTCCTCATATAAAGCACGATAGAACATCATTCTCCAGAAATCTCTCTGCTCTAACGAGAAAAAAATTGACTTAAATTGCCATAAGAAATTACAAGTGTAAAAATAATGATATAATTGAGCATTATTTTGAGGCATTTTCAGATGAGTGTTTAATTTTTCAAGAGATTGCAATAGATATTTTTTCTCTTTCATTTCTACGAATTTTTTGGAAGCCTCAACCCATAATTCAATTAAAATATTATCGTATCCAAGATCCGTTTGGTACATAAACAAATCTTCCAAGAAATCATAGATATCAAAAGCTATTTCAAATCTATTCCTTGAAATTGCGAAACTTATGAATTTCCTAATATATGTAACTGCGTCACCGTAGGATTGAAATTCGCGAATTTTTGAAAATAGATTTTTAATGATAATGATTATCCAGGTGTATTCTCCAATATCGTTTAAATAATAGATTAATTCCTCTAACTCTACTAAAACAGTATTAAAATTTCTTTTATTTATAGAAATTTTGCTTAAATTACTAAATTCATTTTTTAAATATCCTGGAATCCGATTTACTAATATAC
>Ga0209977_10000163_pt1 | contig 25146 bp, 17 predicted proteins | sample SumtaG_2_FD_183113 | JGI IMG/M metagenome (GOLD analysis project Ga0209977, IMG submission 183113) | Deep subsurface microbial communities from Indian Ocean to uncover new lineages of life (NeLLi) - Sumatra_00607 metaG (SPAdes) (version 2) | ecosystem: Environmental > Aquatic > Marine > Oceanic...
ATTCCCATAACTACAAAAATTACGAATAGAATATAATTTCCAAAACGAAAAATAAGATACAGGAAATCGTTTAAAACATTTATAAATTGTTCTACGAAAGAAAATAAACCTCCAACAATTTTATCTAGCGATGGATCAAACATAATAACTCAAGAGTTAGGGAATTTATTATTCAGAGTTTTTATTTAGAGTATTAAATAATCCAAAAAGCAGTATTTAAAATCGTAGTATTTATTTTACAATAAGAGATTATAGCTTTATTACTACTTAGATTCATTTTTTACGTTCAAATCGCTTTAAACTTTAATTATAAACGGTCTTTAGGTAAAAAAATTGTTTAATTACAGAGATTTCGAGTATATTTGACGGAATTTCTTCTCAACCAAGCAAAAAAGTTATATTCAGAGATGAATATCCTAATAATATTTTATTTTCTGAAGATATCCAAGAAAGGCAAATGATAAAGTAAATTCCAAATAGACTTGCCCTAGTAACTAACGGAGCTACGGGAGAAAAGTATCTAATCAAGACTTTAGATTTTTGATTGTAGAACATTATTGGAAAGAACTCTCACCATAGAACACTAATTTTAATAACCGCAAAGTAAGTAAAAATAGAAATTTGATATATTGCCAAAGAAATAATCTGTTTAATGAGATAGAACAAAAATATTGACAATCTTTCTTATTTTTTAATCATTTTTGCGAAAGACACATCTCATTATAACTTGATTTAATAATTATAATAAGATCTTTTAAGAAAATAGCAAAATATATAAAAAAGGAACGATAAAAGATTAAACATGAAGACGAAAAACATTAACGATTATGTAGAATTTGGAAAACAGATAAATTATCTAACATTTGTAAAACCTGGTTTTCCTTACCATCCGAAAGACTTTGTTAAAGATGGCATTGAACGATTAATAAGAAACATAGATGAATTGAATTTAGAGGTAACATCTAAAGTAAAATGGTTCAGAGAGTTAAAGAAATATAAAGAAAGACTTGATGAAACACATAGCAAGTATATATTAAAAATGGAAGATGTAAAAAAGATAACTCATCTGATGAATAATTTAAGGAGTGTTATTGGTGCTGAATTACAAGGGAGGATAGTTTATGTAATAATAGAAAAAAGGATAAAAGTTGAAAAGTTATTAGATGAAATAAAAGATTTATTTGCACAAAATATTTTTAATGAACTCCCTGATTTACCACGGTTCGATTTCAAGGAAGGTGGAAAATGTATTGCCTTTGAAAGATCGACAGCGGGAGCGTTTCATATATTACGCGGTATGGAGGGAATTGTAAGGTGGTTCTTTGATAAATTCACTAGTTCATCTGGATGTGAAAATAACTGGGGAAATATTATAACAAACTTAAAAAGTCTATCAGTCCCTCCACCAAGTGAAATTTTAGATCAATTAGATGCAATTCGTGTAAATTACAGAAATCCTACTGCACATCCAGAATTAACTTATACAAATGATGAGGTTCAAGATCTGCTTTCTGAATGCATAGCTGTTGTAAACCGTATAGTAAAACATCTTAAAGATAAAAACCTCATCTAAGTTTCCTATTATCATTAAGATTTAATAAAATATTAATTGTTGATTCAAAATCGCCGTAAAAATTTTTTATTGATTTTTCATCTAATGGATTCTGTTCCTTAACTAATTTTGATATATGAATATAATTCCGCCATTCCGTTATTACATTTTTAATTCTATTCCAAGTTGCTCTGTGTTGGTGATCGAAAATAGGATCAGAACTCGTTCTTGGATTTTGTAGAATTATGCTCAACTTTTTGGTAAATTCTTTATATATTTTTCCTTTAGCGTTAAAAAATCCTCTCACGCTCTAGTATTCTATACTCAATGTTTTTTGAGTCTAGTTCTTCTTTTAGAAACTTTAATATTAACTGAACAAAATCTTGATCGGAGTAGTTCATATTTTATATCATATTAAAGTGAGGATTAATCCTTTAGATAAAAACTGAATCCCTAAAATTATTCTAGGGCAATATAGGTTTTAATACATCTTCATACTTAAAAAATTAATTATGAAAGAGAGATTATCTCAAATCTTTATTTCATTTTTAAAACACTCATATAATCTTTCAAAAATAGGAGCTAAAGTTTTATACCATCCATAATCAATTTTAATGCTTTTTATTTCTTTATCGATATGGATATAATTTCTAAAACCACGTAAATATCTTTGTACTATTTCCCACCTTTTTTTTTCATTAAACAAATTCCTTTTAATTGCTGTTTCTAGATAATGAGAAAAATAATACCCCTTTTTTCCATTAAATTTTTCAGGAGATAGGTTATGATTTTGGCAATATCTTATTAGAAGAAATTCTATTAACGATCCCATCGCAATAATAGAATATTTAAAATTTAAGTTACGTTTAAATTCATAAAGACATTTCATGTTATTGAAGAAGATTTTACTTTCTTCATCGTTCCGCAATATTTTATTAGATTTTAATATCGATATCTCATCAGAAAGATTTTCAAGGTTTTGTTTATACTTTTCACTATTTTCTTCATTTCTAGTTTTAAATTCAATTTTTAGATTTTCCGGATTTGAAATGACCTTTGAAGTATATTCTATAATTTTTGCTTTTACTCCAGAAATAACTTTTTCTATATCGTTTCCTTGTACATAAACGTCTATAGGATTTCCGCTTTGATCGAAAATATTATGTGTTGAGGAGATGTTTTGAATGCTTCTTATAGTATAAGCGATTGGATAAATCCATGGGATTAAGACTAAAATATGAGATAAATTTTTTTTTACCCATGATCGTTTTTTAGTTTTTGAATAACATTCTATATATCTGTAATTTGGTACTAATTCAATATTATCATATCCGATTAATTCTTGGTTCGCCCATTCAATAACGTGCTGATGACCTAAAATAGATGCAATTTTAATAACATCCTCCAGACTTTCTTCTAGTTTATTATTATTTTTCATATTCAACTCAATTATAAGAACCATTTGCGTTATTTTAAGAATTGTAATGGAGTCCTTCATTGTAATTCAATCCTCGTGGTTTTTTTTATCATTTTAATTTATATTTTGGATTTATATCATACATGAGTTCTTTAAATTCATCAATTAATTTTAAATTATTAAAATCTGGTGTTTCTGTTATAAATTTCTTAATTTTAAAATCAAGCTTAATTGCTTGTTTTAAATATGTAATAGCTTTATCAGGTTTTTCTCGTAGCGATTCAATCCTAGCTTTAAAGAAGTAAGCATGAGCATAATCTTTATCTATATTAATTAATTTCATAACCTTAATATCAGCTTCTATGAGCCTTTTCTCATTAATTAAGATATGGCATAAATTATGAATTGCAAATTTATTAACTGGATCAATTTTTAGCGCCAATTCAATTTTTTCCATTGCTTCATTTTTATGTCCTAATTCATAGAGACAAATTCCCAAATGACAAAGTACTATAGTCTTTGTCTTATTATCTAAGTTGTCAAGTTTAATTTGATTTAGAGAGGAATTTGCTTTTTCAAATTTCTTAAGGCCTATATAACACGACCCTAAATTGTTTAAGGTAGCTTGATGTAATGGATTAATTTCTAATATTTTTTCAAAAAACAGGATTGCTATTTCATATTCCTCATTATTAAAAAAATTTAATGCAGAACTTGCCCAAATATCAATAAAATTAAATTCATTACTACATTTAGGGCATCTATTGTTTTTTAAAAGATGGTGATTATGAATTGGTATTAAAAAACCACATTTTAAGCAACTAGAAAAAACATAAACCCGACCATGATTCATGATGGGTATGGTCAATTTATTTTTCTTCTTTAATTTTTTAATTTCTTTTGAATAAGTTTTTCCTGGAATTGAAATTGGTTCTTCATCAAATCGTTCTAACCTTTTATATTCTTTATCGTCATTTAAAATAAACTTTTTATTATCTAGGGTTTCAAATTCGATTAGAAAAAGATCAGGTGGAACTGAAGGTGCCTTTAATTCAAACTCATACGAATTTATCTCGCGCCAGTTAATGTTAGAAACTATTTTACCTATGTGTTTAGTCTTTTCTACTGAGATTGCTATGATTTCTTTTTTAAACTCACTCTTAATGCCCCATTTAAATGATTCATATAAATTATTCATTAATATTTTATTTAAAATATCATAAATAATCAGAAAACTTTTCCATAGCTCATTAAAATCAATTTTATCTTGATTTCTAGTTTTTTTATTAAAAAATTTAATTGTATATTGATTTGTAAATCCCTCTTTAAGAGTATAATCAACATTAACTTCACAATCAAATTGTCCTCTATGAACAATATCATTCCTTAGAGATCTTGCTACATTTATATTCCGGAGGTGATTAAGAATTTCGATAAATTTCTTAAAATCTGAAAAATCGTTTTTTTTGATCAGTCTAGTAATAGAAAAAATTGCATAATCTGTATAGAATTCTAAAAATGCAAATGATTTTTTATATTTTCCAGGTTTTCGTAATTCCGAATTTTCCTTAAATATTCTTTCTCTAAATTTTTTTAGAGCAATAAAATGAGGGTGCGTCCGCTCTAAAATATTCAATAAAGATTCATAAGCATTCATAGCTGTTGTAATAATAACTGACCCCATAAAATCTTTATTTGTACGAAATAATGATCTAGCTAGAATAAATAGTTGCTGGTGAGACATTATAGGAATTTGGCTCCTATTTTGGAGAATTCTTTCAAATTCATCTATTTTTTTATTAGAATTACTATAAGTTATATCTGGAATTCCCTTTAAATTGGTAAAATCCTGAGTTATCGGTATTATATCGTACCGAACTCCATCTATAATTGCTGCACAATTAAAGAGATATTTACTAAATTCATAAATAGAAATTGGTCTAACATCATGTTGAAATTGCCCTATCATATTATTTTCAGGAAAATACAATGCGTAATACATTAGAAATTCATTTATGATTTTTTGAAAATGGACTTGGGTTTGGAATAACACTTCCTTAATGATATCACTTTCGAGGATTTTTCTAATTTCGATCCCCTTTCTAAAAATTCCTGAAACAGGTATTTTTTTAAAAAAAATTGATTTCATCTTTCTTTTGTATTTGAAATCCTCAAATTCTGTTTTAAATATACCAAATTCATTAAAAGCACCTTCTTGACCAGAAAAAATTGGTTGAAAAGTTCTTAAATTTTCTAATTCATTTCCTTTTTGGAAATAATACATATCTCTTCTTATCATAATTTGTTTTGGGGTATCAAAAGAATAAAATCCAGTAGGCAAACCTAAATTAAAAGGCAATTCTACAAAAAATTCAAATAGAAACTTCTTTTCATAGCATTCAGCTAGTAAGATTTTGTTTTTAGAATCCTTTGCAACCATCCAAATTGCTTTACAATCTTCATTGGTGCAATAAGCGAATGTTGTAGATTTTTTCTCTTCATATTTAAACTTTGTTCTACAATAGGGGCATGAAATTTTATATTTTTCAGCTTCTTCAATTAACATATTTGGTTATCACCTATTGATGTTTAGGAAATCTTTAGTTAATATTCTACTAAAATCAAGTAATTCCTTTGTTTCCTCCTCTATTGCTTCTTCTCCTTCATGTATAATTCTGTTTCTAATTTTTTTAAATTTCATATATTGAAAATACTCCTCATTTGAAATTGCACCCATAATTCTTAATAGTTCGATTTTATCATCTATTATTCTGAATTTTTTATTTACTAGTCTTTTTCTTTGTCTAGGTTCTTTTATTACTTGAGAAATCACTTCCTTATATGATGAGACTAATTTCTTTTCAATTAATGTCCAACACATAATATATGACATGGAAAATTCATTATTATAATAATATGTATAAGCACCAAGAAGAAGATTCAAGTTATTTGAGATTTCATCGTTTTTTATTAATTTTTCAGCTTCTTGAATTATTTTTTTAAAATCGTCACTAGATATTTGATTTCTCTCCCAAATATAAATTTCAGACAAGTCTTTCCACCGTTCATCATAAATTTCTGTTCTTTTAGTTTTTCCTGAGATTTGGAGAGAAGGAATTGTGTAGTTGCCAAGATCCATTTTTAAGGCTCCCAAATCCATATCTCGAATTAAATGAAAATCAAATCCATATAAATGAGCGATAGCCATGATTTCATTTAAAAGTGTCAAAGCCATTTTTCTATTTTGTTCTTCTATAGCGATAAAACCATCCTTTTCAATAATTATTGCTCGCTTTTTGTAAGAAGTGTAGAAACTATTTACAATGAATTCTTGAAATCGAGTTCCTATCAATTTATCTTTCAAGGTTAATCTAGGTTTCATATCCAACCAAATTGGAGGATAAACATGACACCCATAACCTTGTTTAATGTTCTTATTTTCTTTGGTTTGATTAGTATCCTTTTTAATATTAACAGATTTTAATTTATTAAAGATATTTTCTAGCATACTTTCCACAGTCATATTAAGAACACTGCCGTAAATTGTCCAAGTAAAACCTGGCGAATTATATGACGTTGAACTACTTATAAATAAAGGAGATTTATTTTTTCTATAAAGCCAAATTTGCAAACTATTCTTAAAATTTATAAAAGCATTATATATCTTATTCTCAATATATTCCGAGTATTTTAGATTGGCTTTGAATTTATTATCATATGGATCTATATCTTCGTTATAAATATCCTCTTTTAATATTTCTGAAACTTTATTTGCAGATTCTGAAAAATCAATTGGAGGATAAATTTTTATATATAAATCTTCAAAATCCTCCGAATGAGTAAAAAAGAATAATTGTAAATCAATATTTGATGTTTCATTCTGGAACCAGAAAACAAATAATTGAAGAGGAGAATTAAAATTATCCACAAAGAGCACATTATTCTTTTCTTCATCTGTTAAACTACTATACTTTTGTCTAAATTTTGATATTAATTCCTCGCACCACAATCTTAACTCATTTTCACTCATCTTTAAATCCTATTTATATCATTTTTTATAATATCTTGTAAATCCTTAACTGGACAAAACATAAGTCCCGTTTTTGTTAAACTAACGTATTTCTTACGACCTTCTCGTCGTTCTTTTAAAAAGCCATCTTCTACTAAATTTGAGACTAAACGCGATATACCTGGTAAATCTATCTTAAATTCATTATTTTTGGAAATAATACTTAAATCTGTAAGATTATACTCTAGAGGATGATTTTTATTTTTTATTTTGATTATATTTTCGTTATATATGATTTTTAGTAAGGTTTCTCCTTTTTTTGAAATATTAAACGATTTAGTTAATAGATTAGTCTTATAAGTTTGTTTATTTATATAAAATATCTCGGATATTTTCTCGGATTCTATCTGACTGGCAAGAAATAGGCTTATCCTAATTTCGAATATACCAGAGGTTAAATTGCATTTGATAAAATACCCTTGTTTATATACGAACGTAATAAGGGCCCTAAAATAGCGTATAAGTCTTACCAAATCATTAGCAAAATCTAAATTGATATAATTATACTTTATTCTGTCAGATTCTGGAAAACCTTTTTGTTGATTTTCCAATACTTTTATTTTTTCATTTATTTCTTCCCAATAATCAGGAAAATCTTCTGTGGGTTCAACACCTATAAAAATAATCCAATTTGTGTTAGGGTATTTTCTTTGTGATAGATCAATCCATTTTGATCTCCCACCATAGACCATTATCTGGCAAGATTTCATTAATTATAAATTGTTGTTTCTGATATATAAATATTGTGGTAAATTGTAATTATTGTAGAATAATTACAATTATTTCTATATTATCATTTCAATTTTCTACTCAAATTATATGTTTTAGAAAAATTTTTGTTCTAATTGTGAAATTCATAAATTTTATCAATAGTAATAAAAGAATTAAAACATACAGCGCGATTGAGTCATCTTAAAATAAAAATCCTTATAATGTCTTAATATTTACCTATTTTGATGATATAATATTAGAAAAAAAAGAAGTTGAGAATTTTATGAAAAATAAGAAGAAAAAAGTAAAAAATTATGTCTCTAAATCAAATCTAGCGAATTTTTTTTTGTTCTATGGAGAAAAATACAGCGAACTAAAAAGATTTTATTATTTTAATTTTTCCTTCTTAGGAGTTTTATTTTTGTACTCGATGTTATACTATACTATTGGTTTTTTTATGATAGATCTAATAATATTTTTGGTTTTTATTTTGAGTCTTGTAGTTTTAGGATCGAGAAAGATGATTCACTTACGACAGATTGATAATGAGACAATTGATGAATTTGTTTCATTTTTTGAAACTTTAGGAGAAAAAAGGAAGAAATCGTTTAAATTTCTAATAGAAAAGTTAGAGATTGCTCAAAAGAAATTTACTAACCATGATAAATTTATGATAATATTATATATCTTGTCAATTGTGATACTTCTCTTTATTATACCTACTTTAATTATCCTAATTCTTGAACCTGTTCAGTCATTAATAAACCCACAGCTCAATTTTTCTTTGCAACTTTTAATGTTATTAATAAAAATTGGTATGATTGTTATCATTTTTATTACCCAAAATAGAAAATTAGATTATAAAAGCGTTGAAAGATGTTCTGATTTATTCAAAAATTATATTAATATAAAACTTTCAAACTTTGAGGATATTATAGAAAAGATTATTCAAACTAAGAGCAATAAGCTTTCGTTTAAGGAACTTGATTTAATAATGCATTTGAAAGTATGGTATGATTTTTATTGTTCGCGCTTTTCAGAGAGCGAAGAATTGAATAAAATTTTCAAATTATTTGAAGAGCTTGTTTTTGACATAGAAGAAGAGGATTTTTTCTTCGAAATATTTTCAAATTTAAAGGGAAGAATAGTAGACTATAGATTTTTCATTTTTCAGAATTTAGAGGAAGAAAATGAAGAATTAAAGTATGTAAATGAAACTTTAGATATACTTGATAATTATCTTATTATTCTAGAAAAAAATCTAAATATCAAAAGACAGAGAAAAAATGAAGGAAGAGAAAGAAGAAAAAATCTACAAACTGTGATTTATATGATAATTACACCAATAACTCTTACTCTTTCAATTATAAGTATAGTTATAAGTATCTAAGTGATTTTTTTTCTTCTTTCTTTTATTTCGATTTTTGACTAATAGTGCTATTTATTATGCGATCCTGGAATGGACTATTAACTTATTTTATATTTTTTATTTTTCTTTCTTTTTTTAACATTATTTTAAATAAAATAGTCTAATATGCCAGATTTAATTGAAGAAAACACAACATTATTTCCACTAAGTTTAGCAGAATTATCTTTCATCCAATAATAAATTCATAAAAAAATTGAAATTGAAGTAGAATTTGGTGATTTCTCTCCAGAGAATATAAATCCATACTTCTAATATCGAAAAATTTGAACCCAGTTGCATTTTTTAATTTTAGGTTCAGCTATTAAAATAAAGAAGTAATAATTGGACTACTCATTTTTTCTCATTCTATTAGGTATAAGGTAATAAATATGATTTTATGATGAAAGATAATAATTTGATAGATTATTTAAGAAATATTGACAGGGGAATTTGTGATATATGTGGAAATCTAAAAGGGCATTTTGGGAGTGTTAATAAAGTAATTTGTTATAAGTGTGATGGATATGAAATGTTGAATATTGAAGACGCTAAGTTTTTAATCCAACATAGAAAGAGAAGACTGAGGGAAGAGTTCAAGAAAATAGCTATAAAATCTGATATTTTTTATTGTTTAAAGTTCTTTTTATCGATTGGTGAGAGCCTTTTAAGTGATAATAATAATAATCCTATTTTTAAACCAGATAGAAATAGTCAAAATCCCATAATAATTGATCCAAGAAGAATTGTAATAGCTAATTTAGGTGTAATATGGTTATTGGAGGATTCATTAGATCATTCACCAAATACTATTCCCTGGAATGAAGCCTATTGTACAAATATGATGAGTTTGTTAAGAACTTGGCTAGATTGCAATCAGAAAGAAAAGATGTCAGATGTAAAGTATAATCTGGGATTTTTTGTTTCAAAAAATGATAATTCAGCATTCTACTATACACAGCAATATGATTTCTATTTAGAGTCACTTAATAAATTTGGAATCGTGAGTTCAGATGAAACTGAGTCTAGTAAAACTAAGAATATGTTAGAAAAATTCAAGAAGATAGAAAATGATCCTGAACTACTTAAAAAATACATTAGAGATGAATATCCAGTTTTTATAGCAACTATATTAAACGCATATTACACAGACGAAGTCATCAGACCTTTTTCATTTGATGATATGATGGATATTAAAAATAAAAAACTAATAAAATTTCTTTCTAAATACAACATGGATCTTATTGATCATCTGATTAATAAAAAAACGAGATTTCCTGAGTTACTACTTGCATTATTGGAGAGTATATATTCATATTATTACAATCCAAAAGCAATCTCATTAGAAAACATTACCAAAGATGGATATGTTATAGTTAGGGATTTGACCAAACTTACTGAAGATATAAATACTGGAAAATTAGCAATACCCCCCTTTAAAAATTATATTATATCTTCTAAACGAAAATTTCACGACTATCCTTTTATTATCGAATATAACAGCAACTTTATTATCTCTCCTATTAGATTATGGATAGGTCAAAAACTACTACATTACGCACTTAATAAAGATAAAATTAATGGTGATTTAGCTAAGAAATATGAAATAGAAGCAATGAATGAAATTGAAAAGCGGTTAAAAAATCATAGGATTCAAATTCTAGGCAGGGAGATAAAACCTTCAAAGCAAAAAGGCTTTGAAATCGATTTTATTGGATGTTATCGTGAAAACCTCTTGATTATCGAATGTAAAAGTTTCCATCCTTCACCATTTTTTATGATGCGAAAAAGTAGGAGATATAATAATCAATTTAAGGATAAAATGAAGAGAATTGATAAAATAAAAACTTGGATTAGTAATGAACTTAGCAAATCAAGAACTAGCAATGGGGATATAATTGTAAATGTATATAATCAAAAAAATAAAAAGCCTACCAACTTAAAATTTCCCTCAAGATATCACAAAATTAACCAGAAAAAAATACTCTACTTATATATTACACAGATTAAAGAATACTACGAGCAAATTCGGGATGATGTAATTCAAGTATGGTATGAAGATTTATAGAAGTAAATGTTCTATCTTTAATATTCGGAATTCTTTGCTTTTTCAATTTCTTGGAAAGCTAAGCCAAAATTTTTCAGTTTTCTTAGGATGTAAGCTTTCATTGTATAACCCAGAGGTGCTTGGGGTTTAAACTCAAGAATTGTATTAGATAAATTAAAACTAGGTGTTTAAATAATAGATTATATTATTTTAAAAATAATATGCAATGATTTAAGGATAAAATCCAATAATATATTGAATATCCTATTTCAAATTTTATTAGTGTATATCTGAAATTAAAAAAAAAAGTTTTTGAAAATGGTAAATTCTTGTTTAAGAAGACTGTACTCTAAAAATGTCGGTTTATTTGAAGAATTAGATATAGAATTTAATGATAAGTTTAATTATCTAGTGGGTCCTAATGGATGTGGAAAATCATCGGTTTTTAAATGTATAGCAATTATTTTTAACGATATAAAATATGAGACTTTAAGATATGGCCCTGAATCAGAAAATTGGATAGATTATTTATATAATGACAAAATCTACCGAATAGGAATGGGTCCTAATTGGGTTAAAAATTATAAATTATATAGAGGAGAAAGGAGTATTCGCCCGAATTACCCTCCAAAGAAAGTAAATGTTACTCCTATATTAGCATACCAGTTAGAAGCGACAAATCTCAAAATTTGTCCATTATTCATTGGAGCTTATAGAAGAATAGATTATCATAGAATTCAAGGTATAGAAAGAGAAAATCCTCCATTAGAACAAAGAGATTATTTCAGGCGTAATAGTGTTTCTAATCTTGAAGGTATATTCCTACCTAATGTTAAACAATGGATGATTAATAAATATTTTACTTTAGAAAAGGAATGGGCGGGAGTACAACAGAAAAATTGGTATTGGTTGATGGATAATCTTTCGAAAATTGCCCCAAAAGGTTCTAGTTTTAATTTCATTGAGATTAAGGAAGATTTAGAGCCAAAATTTAATCTGGATGGAAACATTTGCTATTTAGAAGAATTGTCAGCAGGTTATCAAGCATTACTTTCTTTAATATTTTATATTTTTGATTGGATAGAGGGGGTTAATGAAGAGGATTATGACAGGTATGTTGAAAATGCGACAGGGACTGTAATAATTGATGAGTTAGATATTCATATGCATCCAGAATGGCAGTTAACTATTAGGGAAACTTTAGATTATCTTTTTCCTAATTTGCAATTTATAGTTTCAACACATTCACCACATATGGTTGCTACAGCAAATCCAAATGAGTTATTAATTTTCGAGGGCATATCCAGAAAAGTAAAGTTAAAGCCCTCAAATAAAACATATTCTGGATGGACTACGGATCAGATTTTAGAAGATCTAATGGGTGTTAAAAACCTAGAAAGCAAAAAATATAACTTACTTTTGAAACGAGCATTTGACTGTATAGAAGAAAATAATTCTACCAAATTAAAGGAAATTATTAAAGAAATTAAAGATATAACACATCCTTCTGATACAGTTGTTTCTCAACTAAAAATTAAATTAGCATCAATGTTAACCAGGGAGAATTAATGATTTATGTAAAGAAACCCGTTGTTGTCCCTCCAAAACTCATTGAATTCCAGACAGTCATGAGTGATTGTATTGGAACTTATGGAAATTACACAAGTATACCTGAAGAAGAATTAAAAAGCTTTAATAAGGGGTATAGGCATGAAGATGTTAGGAGTATTCTATTTGATTGTAATTACCATAAATGTGCATACTGTGAAGTAATACCTATAGGAAGCAGGTTGAGAGTTGATCATTTCTTCCCCAAAAAATTATATCCTGAACTTACACTTGATTGGGATAATTTTTTACCATCTTGCGATAACTGTAATACAAAAAAATCGTCATATGACACCAAAAATGACCCAATTATTAATCCTAGTAAAATCGACCCATTTCCATATTATGATTTTGATTATCTATGGATGCTTCCTGCTGTAGATTCACCCGATCCAGTTCTTATTAAACGGACAATTGATGTATGTGATTTAAATAGAAGAGAATTGTTAACATCTAGAGCAAATCTACTCGTTGATTTAACTACATATCAGAAAGATATTAACATTGTATTAATAGATCTTGAGGAACCAATGAGCGCCTTAAAAATTAAGAATAGGATTATAAGACTAGAAGAATCATTAGAAATAATTGAAGAGATGGCTATAGATACAGAGAAATTCTCTGCTTTTATCAAAAAATTTTTAGAAAAAAGTATATATATTCGAGAGGTTAAAAGTCAAATTAAAAATATAAAAAAAATATATAAGGATATATTTAATTAAAGATTTTAAACAATTTAAACTAGTTTAACTCTCATAGAATCTCCCATGGCGAAATTCGAAAAGAATATAGAAAAGAATTATGACAGATTATTACTTAAAGGAAATAAATTATTTAAAGAAAGAAAGTTCGAAAAAGCAATAAGAATATATCTTCAAATATATGATTTTTATAAGGAAAATAATAATGAAATAATAGCTGTCGAGGTTCTTAAAAAATTAAGTGATTGTTATATTGAATTGGAAAAATATGAAGAAGCATTAACATATCTAGAAAGAATACTAGAGCTTTCTAAAAAGCTTAAAAACGATTTACTTAAAGCTTGTACTCTTAGTGATATTGGATTAGTATATAAAGAATTTTATGATATAAATGAAGCTGAACCTTTTTTCATTCAGGCAAATAAGATCTTTAACGAATTAGGTAGTATTATTAATATTATTGTCTCTCTCATTCAACTTGCAACTGTTGAGATAATCAAAGGAAATCTTGAAGGATCCCTAAAAAAGTTAAATAGTGCAAAAGATCATGCAATAGAATACGGAATAAAAAATCAACTAAGTATTATTCACGGAAAACTAGCTGAGTTAAGTCTTAAGTTAGGTAATATTGATGAGTTTAAAGAGAATTATCAAGCCTTATTAGATTTTCAAAAATACAATGAAAATCCACAACATCTAGCAGTTTTTTTAAATAACACGATGGTTTGGTTTGCTCAATTAAATATAATTGATGGTTCTGAGCAAATAGACTTACTAAATATGAATCTTGAAGTATGCAATTCAAATAACTTGACAGGATCGAAAATCACTTGTCTTATTAATTTTAGTCGCTATCACTCTCGAAAGGGTAATTTCAAGATAGCTGAGGATTTTTTGAATCAAGCTTTTAGTCTCGCTAAAGAAAATAATTTGGTCACTAAGAAGATTGGTATTTTCAATGGATATGGCCTGTTGTATCGAGAAAGGGAGGACATAGATCAATCTATTAAATTTTATTTGAAAGCACTGAATCTTTCAAAACGTTTTGATGATATTTTCAATATGATTGAAATTTACAAAATTATGGCAAAAATCTATAAGAATCAAAAAAAATATATTGAGGCTTATCGAAATTATTCAGAAGCATTGAAATGTTATTTTAAAATTGCAAATAGTATAAAAAAACTCAGTATGAGAGAAGAGTTTAAACGAAATTATCAATTTATCCCAGAAATAATTGAAGAAATAAATAATATTCTTGAAAATAGAAAAACTTATGTGAAAATATCAGAACAACATTTAATTCAAGGTATTTCGAGTGAATTATGTCATGAAATTATTAAAGATAAAGATTATTTAGTGAAATCTGCCTGTGTAGAAAAAGTTGCTAAAATGAAACAAATAATTGACAGATATAAGGGATATACTTTAGAAACTGATGCAAGAGAATTATATAGAAGAATCTATAAATGTGATATAGCTGCAACGGGTAAAGAATGGAGAATAGATTCTAGTCAGAGCGAGGATTTAATTAAGAGAGGATGCGTAAAGGATGTACAAACCAAAACGATAGAAATTGATATTTATGGAGAATCTAGTACACTAAATCAGGATCATATATTGATTGGGGAATGTAAAGCGAAAAATAAATCGATAAGCAGAAAAGAGATTATTTGTTTCACCAAAAAAATTAATATTATAGCCAAGGAATTAATGAAGTCAAATAATAACAACTCAGTAATTAAAAAGATGATAAAATTTCTCCTTATAATAGTTTCTCTAGGAGGATTTCCTATCGAAAACTCTGATCAAATAGTTATACAAAATTTAGATGAGTCAATTGAAAATGTTGAAATAGAACTTTTTGACTTAGAGAAATTTATTAAATGTTTAAAAAGGCACAATCTTAATCCAAAATTCTATAAGGATTTAAATTCTTTATCTGATTTTTAATATGGAACTTCAAATATAAAAATTACAAACGGGTTAAATAAGATGGATTCAGATGAGATTATAAAAATAATTAATAATCCTAATAGAGAAAGTCTTACCATAGATTTCAAGAAATCTGATGTCTTAAAAGAAGATGGACTTAAAAAGTTACTAAAACATATAGTTTCGTTCGCTAATCGAAATGGTGGAATAATATTAATTGGAATTCTTGATAACGGCACTTTCGAAGGTAAAAAAAATTTTAATGTGAAAGAAGTAAAACAAGATTTGAATAATCTTATCCATGATAAAATTCGTCCAGTACTAAGTTGTGATATCCAATTTATTCCTTGTGATGAAGGAGATGTTATTGTAGTTTCAATTCCTAAAATGAAAGAAGTACCCCATGCCGTAGTTAAACTGAAAAACGGAGAAGTAGAGTCTCGAAAGTATTATATAAGAACACCTGATGGAAAAAGATTAGTTTCAGACAGGCAACTCCAATATCTATTTAAAAATGTAGAATTAGATTTTCTTTTCCCTTTTAAGTTTACACTAAATATATACAAAATAGACCTAAAAGCAGTTTATGATTTTGAAGGGCTTCCATGTTTGAGAGATTTTGATCACATTTTTAATGATTTAACCGAAAATGATAAGAAAATACTGAAAGACGAGAATTATGGAAATATGTCACAATTATTTCCGTATTTAATGCTATGTTCTATATCGAGATATCTTAATAAGACCTGGGCAATTAGATTTACACCAGATAGGAATGTTGTTTTGAATTTAGCAGTACCAAAGAAAAAATTGAGTTATTCAAAAATACCTTTACCTCAAAAGGATTCAAAACTTTTTAAACTTTCATTAAATCTAAGGGAATATTTTAAAGAACCATGGTTATTTCATGATTTTTACTTACCTCTGGGAGTAAAATTGAATATCAATAAGACTCTTTTAAGTTTTGAGCATAAGGATTTTTCTTTTAAGTTGGCTGTCCAACATACGGATTTTAGTAGCGCTAAATTTAACGATTATTCATCTCTTACTCTTCATTGTTTTTATGATGTAAAATTTAATTTTCCAGAATATAATTACGAATTATACGAAAATTATCATCAACTTGCTCTAGCTATAAAAAGAATTATCCAGATGAACTGGGATTATGAATCTTACTTAGAAATAAATCAATTTAGATTGTTAGATTCAATTAATAAAAAATTAGATAGAATATAAAGAATGTTCTTATAGTTATATTAATTAGACCTATGGGTCAATTTTTTATTTTTATTTATCTTAATCATCAAATTTCGTCCTTCTATCTTTTTTCATTATTTTTTAAATCGTATAAGAGATTCAGAGCAAATTTCTTTATGTTTGAATCATTTTCATTCGGAAATAATTTTTCATATGAAATATTTTTTTGCTCCAAATATGTTCTAAATTTGTTCTTCAATTTATTATTAAATTGTATTTTAATTATTCGTCTAAATTTATCCGTATCAGTAGTTAACGCATTTGAAAACTGATGCGATTTTAACCTATCAGGGGCGAATTCAGGACCAAATGTTAGGTTTTCCATGAATGAATAATTAGTATTTGTAGAATATAGGAAAAGTCCTTTTTGGCTAGAAATTCGTTTATTTGCAGGATAACTTTCTAAGAGCCATTCTAACTTTTGATTTTCTCTTTCCATATCTTCTCTATTAGCAATATCTATCGGCTTAGGGTGAATTTTTTTATTATAGTCGGGATAAAGTATTTTATTAGGTATTATTTCATTAATTATATCAAGTCCTGCTATATTATATTCTTCCAAACCTCTTTTGACATATTCAGGATAATTCTCGAGTATTTTAGGGTAAAGTGGGTATAGATCCATATCCATATCGGATTGACTAAGTAGATGTTGTTTAAGATTATATTCATCAAACTCTTTCTGATAATTGTAATTAATTCCTTGCTTATTTAGTAATTCTAATGGAACGATTGCAATTTTTGGATTATCTTGACAATAATCAATAAGCCAGATAGCAAAATCTTCATCTTCATATTTCCCCTCAGGATCATAGATCCCAAAAAATAACGCAATTTCGAATGAATAAGTAAAATCAATTAACCTTGTGTAACCGTAATAATGTTGTAATTTAGCAAATAATTCCCATGTAGATAATTTTGAGAAATTTTTGTTTTTTTGACATCTTTCAATTACAAAATTTTCATAATCTTCTATTTGAGATATCGAGATAACTCGCTCTATTCTAGGTTTTAAATCCCAATTTGCATTAACTTGTCCTCTTGAAAGGTAATATCCCTCGATACCTGGTATTTGGTTTGAGATATGTTCATATTCCTCAAAATTATTGACGCTAACTTCTGAAAAATAAACCAGTTTATTCATATTTCTAGATTTTCTTCTTAAAAATAGGTTTTTTAACATATTTATGTAAATCTTCAGTAGATAATGTTCCTTTAGCGATTTTATCTAAAACAATAAAAAAATATTCAATTCTTTCCCCAAGATCCTTGTTAAGTTTTCCAACAAAATTAGCGAATAACTTAATATCGGCTCTTTTCTTTTCATCTTCCCAAATTTTACTATATTTAAGAGCTATATCCTTTAGCGCTTCATTTAAAAAATCGATACGAAACTGATCATCCTTAATTTTGTTCCGATCAGAGACATAAGTTATTGCTAAATCTTTAAGTTTAGGGCTCACTTTATTAAATGCGCGAATTTTCTCTATTGAATGTGTAGCAACAACCTTATCGAATTCATAGATATTATCTAAAAATTTCCAAAGTTCCATATCAACATTTTTAAAGAGGATTTCCTTGATGTCTATTTTATCTGATTTGGATATTTTGAACATTAAAAGTTGTAGGACAGGAATGATAAAACTTAATTTATAACATAATCCTATAGCGATCCTTGCTTTTACTTCTTTGGAAATCGAATTTGGACTGAAAAATTTTGTTTTACCATGTGATATAGATAAATATAAAAATGACTTACGCCAATAGGATAAACTTTCCTCTTGTTGTAATTTATTTCCAAATTTATACCATTCCTCTTTGTGAAAATTCTCCTTTTTCAAATCAAAATCTTCAAATTTAATTTTAATATACTTATTAAAATATTCTTGTAATATTCTTAAGTCCCCCGTGGCAGGAAAGGTTAGGAAGCTTGAGATAGCTAATTTTTTGGGATGATATAGTAATTCTTTTAATTGTTTTGGATTTGGAGTGTTATAATTTCCTAGTATATAAAAAGCAGTTGCTAATTCCTCATAAGCTGTGATAAAAAGGAAACATCCTCTCGACCACCTATTTAGGGTCATTAACACATTAGCTTCCTGAAATATAGCTATAATATTTTGTAGACATAATTTAAAACCATTTTGCCATTCTTTCAATTCCATAATTTCTCGTAAATCATTACTTAGTTCTGAATTATCCTCTTTCTTATAGTTATATAGAAAATTCATCTATTAAAATTTTAGTTTGCTTTTAAAAAATAAAAGACTATTTGATTTTTCTGATTTTAATTCTCCCTATAATAATACCGCCTAACTGGTTTAATAATTAGTTGGAGGGTCAAAATACATTTTTAGATTTATCGATGTGAAGTAAATTTATTATGATGTGATATGATCTATATTTAATGTTTTCAACTAGGAGATTCAAAAATTCTCTTGTTCATGGGGAGATATTACAAATCGAGTCAGATTTGTAGATACATAATCAAATATTAACATATTTGATAAAAAAGATTAACCAAAACCTTTAAAACAAACTATCAATGTAGATATACCACTCATTTTGAGTTTTTATATTCTTCTTAACCCATATATTTACCAAAAATCTTAAAAATTTCTTAAACCATTCTGAAATGAGAGTTGCTAGAACATACTCAAATCTCTCTTCTGGTTCATTAGTATATAAGAACTTTGGTTCAAAAGTAATGCCCAATCTTTTCTGAGGATGAGCTATATTATTTCTGTATTGGTATGCAGATATAATAAAATTTTCTAAATCTGACTCTGTAAAGTATTTACCAATTCTATAAAGCCACTTCATGTTGTTAATGGTGGAAATTTTTGCAAATACTTTTGCCATTACATCTTTTTTACTGGAACCAGTTGAATTCAATTTATTTTTTACAGAGTCTACAAATAGTATTCCCTCCAAAGTAGATACTAATAAGAAATTTTTTAATTTTAAATATTGAATATTATCAATCGTTCGAATCGTTTCTAAAGTATATCTAAAAATATCTGAATGTTCTTGATTTGGGACTACATTGTAATATTTCTTAAAAAATTCAAAATAGTGATTATTCCAACAAGAAATCCAAGTGTTTATATTCTTTTCTTTTTTTAGACTCAACATCCCTGCAGGATAAGGAAAACGGTTAATTATTATTTTAGATAAATACTTATAGCTTTGTGAGAAAGGAGGTAATTCAATATAATATTTATGACTAAATGTAAAAGGAAGATATTTAAATTCAGGGCTAAAACAAGTAAAAAAATCAAAAATACTCAACACTTTTTCGTTAAAAAAATCAGGTTCAACTATACCTAATGGAGCGTATGGAACAAAAATTGCTTCATTATAGGGTGATTCCGAAGATAATTTTTTTTTTATTGCGATTAATACTTCAAAACTTACATTTGCCTTATCAATACTCCCAGGTGATGATCCATAAGGAAACCAATATTGTGGAGCTTCTTTAAATTTAGAAATAAAATAATCATTCCCGTAGGGTAATTCTTTACCGTAAATATTTCTAATTCTATGATCTGAATCAAATTCTATGTATTCTCTATCTTCTGGAAAGTAAATTCGAAAAGTAGGAATTAAAATTTTATATACGAATTTAGGACAAAGTAACACTTCTTCTTCTAATAAATTAAACTGCGTTTCATAAAAATCTGCTAATTCTTGGGAATTTATAAATTCTTTAGAAACTTTAACACTATCTTTTGGATTTTGTATACTTTTAATGTAATAAACTAAGAAGCTTTCTAAAAAATGTTTAATATAAATCTCTAACATCGAGTATTCAACGTTACCTTTTACTTTCCACTGGTATTTATTTATATCTTCTCTAGCTAATAGTATGCTTAAGAATTTTGTACCTTCACTAGTTTTGAAAATATCAAAATTTTTCTTATAATTTTCAAGATAAAAAACGAGCAAATCCCACATTTGCTCCTTGATATCTGGAATTCTGGATTTTTTCATATAAAAAACTCTAATTAAATTTCAATTTTGATTATTCAAGTTTGTTTCAAAAAAAGAAATTATATAATATTTTACTTTAATTCAAAAACAATAGAATCTGAGCTGGTAAAATATTTCGCGTTAATCTCTTTTTTATTAATCATATCTTCAATAGTTCTTCGTATTAAGGATGTATTTTTTATTTTACATTCTTCTGCGATTTCTTTCAGAAATAAACGAGAAAATTTCGTAGACAATTCTAAAACTTTAGTTTTAATTGGTTTAAATTCTTCTTGTCTTTTTCTTTCTTCGTCTTCTCTGCGTCTCTGTTCTTTTTCCTGTCTATCTCGCTGAACTTTTGCTTTATAATCGAATTTTTCTTCAATTTCCTTGATTTTTGCTTTTAAATTACGAAAGTGTTCTGAATTTTGGTCGTATTCTCCTGCAGATGTTATCCCAGCATTCGCATATTCTATTAAGAACTTTAAATCTTCCCAATTAATGGTGAATTCATCATCTTTCGGATTCATAATTATTCAATTTTTATTGTGATTCTAAATATTTAAGTTTAAACAGAATATTGATGGCAAGTTATTTTTTCTTTCTATTTTTCTTTTAATTTTTTAGCGATATTTTGGGTGAGTTCACATCCAACAATATCTATTCCGTTGATTGCCCATTTAAGTTCTTCTTTTATATATTCCGAATTAACAGATTCCTGTAAAACTACTAAGTCTACTCTTACTTCAAGTAATAATGCGATAAGTTCATCGAGAGTTTCATATTTTGGACCATCTTCTTCTTCATTTTTAATTTTATTTTCTTTAATGGCTAATATGTTCGATTTGCCAAACTTGTCTAAATTGGTTTTATTAAATTTTAAATTATATTCAGCACGTTCGAAAGAGTCGCTATAATTTTCTTTCCATTATATCGGGGGCAACGGATATCTGTCTTTTTCAATTACCGATCACATTCTTTATAAATAATAATATCTTAATATTAAAACGATATCTTTAAAAAAATTAAAGATAGTGGTGTAAATCAATGCAGAAAGCAAAAAAAAGCAAAAAAATAAAGATCTTGCTGAATGTTCTACTTATTTCAATGTTTATCGTAATTCCAAATTTGTTAATAAGTATACAGAGAGATTTCGAAATTCCCATTGACGAGAAGAATCCGAATGAGATTATTAATACACGACCACCCCAAGAATCTTCTGTTTACTACGAAGACACGACCGGAGATGCACGTGGCGTTTACGTGAGCGGAGATTACGCCTATGTAGCGGATGGTTCTTCGGGTTTGGCGGTCATCGATATTTCCGACCCGACAAATCCGGGAACGCCCGTCTACGAAGACACGACCGGATATGCATTTGGCGTTTACGTGAGCGGAAATTACGCCTATGTGGCGGATAGTACTTCTGGCTTGGCGGTCATCGACATATCCAACCCGACCAACCCGGGAACGCCCTTCTACGAATACACGACCGGAATTGCATTTAGCGTTTACGTGAGCGGAGATTACGCTTACGTGGCGGATGAAGATTCGGGCCTGGCGGTCATCGATATTTCCGACCCGACCAACCCGGGAACGCCCGTCTACGAAGACACGACCGGATATGCATTTGACGTTTATGTGAGCGGAGATTACGCCTACGTGGCGGATTATTGGTCGGGCTTGGCGGTCATCGACATATCCGACCCGACAAACCCGGGAACGCCCGTCTACGAAAGCACGACCGGATGGGCATTTGGCGTTTACGTGAGCGGAGATTACGCCTACGTGGCGGATGAAGATTCGGGTTTGGCGGTCATCGATATTTCCGACCCGACAAATCCGGGAACGCCCGTCTACGAAGACACGACCGGATATGCATTTGGCGTTTACGTGAGCGGAGATTACGCCTACGTGGCGGATGATGATTCAGGTTTGGCGGTCATCGACATATCCGACCCGACAAACCCGGGAACGCCCGTCTACGAAGACACGACAGGAAATGCCCAAGGCATTTACGTAAGTGGAAATTACGCCTATGTGGCAGATTTTGGTTCGGGCTTGGCGGTTATCGATATTTCCGAGGCTATAGACCCGGGAACGCCCGTCTACGAAAGCACGACCGGATGGGCATGTGGCGTTTATGTGAGCGGAGATTACGCCTACGTGGCGGATTTTTGGTCGGGCTTGGCGGTTATCGACATTTCCGACCCGACCAACCCAGGAATGCCCGTCTACGAAGACACGACCGGAAGAGCACGTGGCGTTTACGTGAGCGGAGATTACGCCTATGTGGCGGATGGTGACTCGGGTTTGGCGGTCATCGACATTTCCGACCCGACCAACCCGGGAACGCCCGTCTACGAACCCATGACCGGCGGTGCATATGGCGTTTACGTGAGCGGAGATTACGCCTATATAGCATATTCCTGGGGTTTAGCGGTCATCGATATTTCCGACCCGACCAACCCGGGAACGCCCACCTACGAAACCACGACCGGAGGTGGATATGGCGTTTACGTGAGCGGAGATTACGCCTATATGGCTGACGCTTCGGGCTTGGCAGTCATCGATATATCCGACCCGACCAACCCGGGAACGCCCGTCTACGAATACACGACCGAATTTGCACGTGACGTTTACGTGAGCGGAGATTACGCCTATGTGGCTAATGAGGCCTCGGGCTTGGCGGTCATTGACATTTCTGACCCGACCAACCCGGGAACGCCTGCCTACGAAGCCACGACCGGAAATGCATTTGGCGTTTATGTGAGCGGAGATTACGCCTATGTGGCTGATGGGAACTCGGGCTTGGCGGTCATCGACATATTCGACCCGACCAATCCGGGAACGCCCGTCTATGAAGACACGAGCGGTTCTGATGCACTTGATGTTTACGTGAGCGGAGATTACGCCTACTTGGCGGATGGTAGTTCGGGTTTAGCGGTCATTCAAGTCCGAAAGAGGGTCGATATGGAAGACCCGATAATAACAAACGCTCCGAGCGATTTCACTGTGGGAGCGGGATATACTGGGCAGAGCATTTCTTGGACGGCAACTGATGCTAATCCAGACACTTATACGATCGAACTGCAAGGGACGGGAATAGTTGCAGGTCCGACCGCATGGACGAGCGGAAACGCAATTAACTACAACATTCCCGATGGATTCGGCGTAGGATCGTACGTTTATACGATTAACTTCACAGACGATTATGACAATTTCATCACCGATAACGTCAATTTTACAGTTGAAGCCACGACCAATCCGCTTATAACCGTTAGCCCTAATAATTTCACTGTAGAATATGGATATACCGGGCAGAGCATTTCTTGGACGGCAACTGATGTAAGTCCGGACACTTATACGATCGAACTGCAAGGGACGGGAATAGTTGCAGGTCCGACCGCGTGGACGAGCGGAAGCGCAATTAACTACAACATCCCCGATGGATTTAGCGTAGGATCGTACGTTTATACGATTAACTTCACAGACGATTATGGCAATTTCATCGCCGATAGTGTCGATTTTACAGTTGAAGACACGACCAATCCGGTTATAACCGTTAGCCCTAATAATTTCAATGTGGAAGCGGGATATACGGGGCAGAGCCTGTCGTGGACGGCAACTGATGGAAATCCGGACACTTATACGATCGAACTGATAGGAACTGGTATAGTAGTATCGTCAACACCTTGGTCTAATAATACGCCGGTCGTATATAATATCCCCGATGGCTTTTCTACTGGTGTTTATACATATAACATAACTTTTTCAGACGAAAGTGGAAATTCTATCTCGAACACAGTTACGGTAACTATTAATTCGATCTCTGGAGGAGCAATTCCTTTCGAATTAATTATTATTGCTTCGGTTATTGGCGGAGGAGCAGTAATAGGCGTTGCAGTCGTAGTATTAATAAGAAGAAAGAGGAAATGATGAACAAAACTTAAATCCTATAAATTAACTTTAACACCTTTTAGGTGTTAAATTTTTTTTTTTTCTTTTAATTTTTTGCTGATATTTTGAGAGAGTCCACACCCGACTATATCAATTCCGTTTATTGTCCATTTAAGTTGTTATTTCCTTTCTACAGAATGGGCAATTAATTATAAAAGCAATAATGATCTATTAAGAACAATTTAATAGAAACAAAAATAAAACAATTAAGTTTTTAATAATGCCTAAAGCGAAAGCTAACAATATTGAAATAGAGTATGATACATTAGGGGTTCCCTCATCAAAACCTTTACTTTTGGTAATGGGGTTAGGAGCTCAGATGATTGCTTATCTTGAGGAGTTATGTATGATGCTAGTAGATAAGGGATTTTATGTAATTAGATTTGATAATCGAGATGTAGGTTTATCTACTAAATTTGAAGAAGCTGGTGTACCAAATATTATGAAAGAAATTATGGCATTCCAGCGAGGAGAAACGATATCACCGCCTTATACTATAGAAGATATGGCTG
>Ga0209977_10000164_pt1 | contig 25132 bp, 21 predicted proteins | sample SumtaG_2_FD_183113 | JGI IMG/M metagenome (GOLD analysis project Ga0209977, IMG submission 183113) | Deep subsurface microbial communities from Indian Ocean to uncover new lineages of life (NeLLi) - Sumatra_00607 metaG (SPAdes) (version 2) | ecosystem: Environmental > Aquatic > Marine > Oceanic...
TATAATTTCAATTAAAAACTTTCTATTAATTATATATATTTTTGTTTAATAAATTTAAGTCTAAGGATAATAAGTCGAATGTTATAAATATATAAAAAAGAAGGGAATAGAGTTATTAGCTAAATTCCTTTATAGTTTCTTTTAATTTAAGCCAAAGACCGTTTGTTTCTTCACGCACTTCTTTAAATTGATGAATCTTCTTGAGAAGGATATCACGGGATCTATCAAAATCTCGTTGAACATCATTCAATTCTTGGTCAAGAATATTTAATTTATCCCCATCAATTAGTTTGTTTTTTGCTTTTTCTACATTCAACGCTTTTTTAATCACAGTTGATCTTCTATTTGCAACACCAGATAACGCTTCTACCAACTCCTCCTTCTTAGCTACTAGATATTCTTTTTGAATGGCTATATCTTTAATTGCGTTTAAATACGTATTATTTGCTTTAATATACTCATCATTCTGTTGAATAATCTCTTTATACAACTGTACTTCTTCGTCTTTGATATTAGATCTATGCTCTCGAGCGAGAGTTTGCATTTGCTTTAACACATCCCTGAAAGTTCTATTCAGCATTTCTCTTGTAATATTGGCTTTCGAGATATTTTCAGCATATTTTTTTTGAGAATTAATCAAAGCGCTTTGGGCTCTGGCTAATTTTTTAAACTGAGAGACTAATTCTTTCTCAGTCTTTGCTAAGATTAATTCATCCTGATGCGTAATTATAGGACACATGGCTTCTACATCTCTTACAATATGTAATTTGTTTTTATTTTATTGTTTAATATAAATCCTTCTGATAAAAAATTAATGGAGTTTCAAGTTATAAATAATTATCCATCTTTTTCTGATCATCTTTAGTATTGTAAAATTTATTATAGTCTATTTCTGGAATATTTGGTAATTTCTGATTTGACAAGCTTTCGTATTGATTGGTTATATACTGTTGCATATTATTAAGAGGTATAAAATAGGGTACTTGAATTAAAGTAACGTCATTTTGTTTACATAGTTCTAATTTCATTAAATCATCTTTAATTCTTTGTTCTAGGTCGTCTAAGGTCTGATTAAAGTGTGGTACAGCGCGATAATGTTGTTCTCCTTGAGCTTCAAATGCAACCTTTAAATCTTTATTATAGCCATCTAATTCCATTTGATTACCCCGAGAATTTACTAACCAATTTGGTCGTTCTTTTGGAAATTCTTTTTGAAAAATTTCTTCGCAAAATCTTCTAGACAATCTCTCAAATTTTCCTTGAGAACAATGAGGACACCAATCACCTCTTTTTAAGTTGGTTGGGGCGCTTTGAAACATATGGTTTTCACTGCATTGTATTTTTAATTTCTCATGTTGATTTTTGTAATCTTCTGGTTTAGAAAGACATTGACCTCCCCTTTTCTCAATTAAATTCTGAATATCTTTGAACGATCCTCTAAGCTTTTCGCCTATAACTTCGTAACTACATTTCCTACACCATTTACCTTGTTTTAGATTATGAGCATTAATATTAAATTTATGATCGGCTTTACATTCAATTTCGAATCTTGTCTTTTGATTAAAAAGCTTTTCTATGGGATCCTCATAAATCACCTTAATTAACTTACCCCCTTTTTCTGTAATAATTTTTTTATGTTCTCCCACTGAACCTCTCTGAGCATCCACTCGATGTTTAACTGCACATTTCGGACACCAAGTTTTATTATGAATAACGGAATCTACACTAGTTTTCCATGAATGGTTACATTTTCCACATTGGTATGACAATTTTGACTTGACACCTTTAAATTCTTCTGGTTTCGATAAAATTCTTCCAGGTTCTCCAGTTCTGTAGATGCTCGTGGCTTTAACAATTTTTTCCACGTCTTTAAAAGTATATTTCTTCATAAGTTCTTTATATTTTTCTTCCCCCATCAGTTGCTTCATTCTGGTTTTCAAAGTCGAAATTGAAGGTATTTTTTTACGTTCTTCGCGTAAATGATTACGGACTCTCTCGAGACTTTTGTATTGTTTATATTGCTGGATCCAATATCTGGCATCTTTTTCTGAATATCTATTGTTACCCAAATTAAGACTTTTAGTTTGATTTGGAATTATTTTTATTGTTGATATTTGAGGTTCATTTTTTGTTTTCGTAATGTGTGAATATCTAGAATTAGTAATTCTATTTTTAGCCTTTTGACTTGGATCGAAGGTTGACCGTGTAATTCTGTTTTTAGATTTTTGATTTGGATCAATTGTTGGTCGTGTAATTCTATTTTTAGGTTTTTCTGTTGCCTCAATTTTATACTTTACGATTTTGTTCTTAACTCCAACATTGGGGTCTAATTTTGGTCTATTGATTTTATTTTTATTCCGGGAAACTTTGTTTGGATCGAATATTAGTCGCGAGATGATATTTTTAGATTCATTATTAGGATTCGGTTTGAAGTTAGGTTGTGTAATTCGATTTTTTGATTCCTTATTCGGTTTCAGGTGAGATTTCGTAATGGGTTTGTTGGGTTCTTTATTTGGCTGAGAAGTGAGGCTATCAATGGTATTTTTAGTATCTTTATTCATGTCTGGTGAAGATAGGTTAATGTTATTTTTAGTTTCTTCATTTGTTTTGGATTTCGGTTTTTGATTAGGCGTTTGGTTCGGTTTTTGGTTGGGTAATTTTGCTTCTTTTTCAGGAGTGGGTTTTGGGGGTTCGGGATTAGCTTTAGGGCTTTGGTTGGGATGTGATTTCGGACCTTTCGATTTGAAGCTCATTTTATCATTTGAATTTTGTGAATTTTAACTAATAGAAAAAATGAAAATTATACCTTTATAAAAGAAAAATACTTCAAAGAACAAAATAAGTGTCATTCATTTTAAAGAATATGGAGGCTTCTGGATTTTTAGGTGCATTTAATTTATAGAACTATTCTAGAGAAAACCCGTATCTCAAAAATTTAATCTTTTTAAGGAAAGCTAGTCTTTATTGGAAAGATTGCAGTCAAAATATTATCTTTATAGTTTGCTTTGATAATTTTTGCCTTGATATCCTTTCCTATTATATTTTTGAAATCAAAGAATCGCTTGTTTACGAGTAATTTTATCCCCAAATTATCATTGATTTTTCCAATGTATTCATTGTCCCAACGCCCCTGAGATATGACTGTTAATCCTATGATATCCTCTTTTTTAAGTTCTAAAGATGCAAGACTTTTACGTTTATGAATATTGAAATCCCTAGGCCCGAGTTTTAATTTTATATCGTACTTCTTTTCTAATCTAGATAATTGTTTATAAAAATAATCCCAACTTTTTGGTCGGATTTTTTTTAGCTTTCTTCCCGTTTTATACATCAAGTATTTTTGAATTCCAATTTGAAGATTTTTTTCAGGATGACCCTGTTTTCTCGATCCAATGATGTATTTAATAATCTCTTCAATATCTTCATCATTTACTCCAGGGAACCATACTGGTGCTATTAATACATTTATTTTAGAGGTTATAAGAACATCAATGTTTTTTAGGAGCGATTTCATTTTGTAATCTTTACAATTACATAAGTACCCCGCTTTTTCTTCAATTAAAGAATTTAGACTAATATTGATTCGTGTAAGGTTAACCTTTTCTAAGTTTTTAATAATTTCATGATTAAGGAGTAAACCATTAGATTGCATAGAAATTCTTTCAATTCCTTCTATTTTCCATAGCTTTTCTATTAACTCAAGTAATTTAGGATAAAGTAATATTTCTCCGTAGGGTGCAAAATGAATTTCTATATCGTGTCTTCCTTTAATTTCGATTAGTTCATCCACTTTTTCGATTAAATAGTCGGGGTCTATAATAAAATTATTAGAATAATCTCCAGCACTCACAAAACAGTATCTACATTTTAAGTTGCATAATGTCAGAGGTTTAAGCTCTATAATATTTGTTCCACGATCAATTACTCCTATAAAATCGACACCGTAAAGGGGAATTCCTGATTTTTTATCGACGTAATTAACTGTAGAAGTCATATTAAACTATTGAGTTTTATATCGTAAAATCCCTAATATTGATCCTAAATTCACCAATTGTTCTCCAGCAAGATTCTCAGTGCTCATAATATCTATTTCTCCTCCAGAATTTTCAACGTTTGTTATAATTTCTTCAATTTTCAGCTTTTTTTCTTTTGAGGCCCCGCGAATCATGACATCTGCAATTAATAGCTGTTTAATTGCCCCCCTTTCAGAAGCTTCAAATACTTCTTCAAGTCCTATAAGAATTAGATCAGCATCATGAGAAAATTGAGCAAATATGTCCTCAATTTTTCCAGTTTCCTGTAGGATTTTAACTTTATTTTTTAATTTGGCTAATTCTTTAGATTTCAGTGTTTCATAAATTGCACTCTCGGTTCCGGAGCTTGCATGGCATAGTTCAATTTTAGCGGTAATTGTTGAATTTAGTATTTTTTTTAAATATTCCATAAAATGATTTTTAGTATTCCCAGGGCCAGATAAGATTATTAAGTCTATTTCATAGGTTTTTAAGTTTTCCACAACCACTTTTCCAATATCCTCATAAAATTCATTCAGTGCTTTATTACGATATGATTGTTGATATCTTTTTCCAGGGACATGTTTTTTGATCGTTGCTATCCTATTATGACTGAAATTCGTTATAATCGCAATTGTGGCCAGTCCTGTTTCAATTGCTACGAAAAATATAATAAAGTTTGCATCAAATTTGGAGCTTTCTTTTAATCTTCGCAATTCATTCTTCGACCACGCTTCCTTGATAATATTGATTTTGTGTAAAATTTCTATATTAAATGTATGGTACGATCCAAAACTAACAAAATCTTCAGGACCCTCCAGAATTTTTCCTTTCACTCTTAATCGATTTGAAAACTCATGAAATGAAATAGTTTCAGCTTTCAATTTCAATCTCATTGTCTTTCTTTCACCCTTCGATCCCTCTCTCAACACAACTCTTCGCTTTGTACGAGCAGAGAGCTCTTCACCCTTTCTAATTATATTATAAAGTGTCCACAAATCATTAAGACTTTCAGGTGTAACAGTGATTTCTTTTTGTTTTTGATTAATATGATGAATTTTCAAATCCTAAAATTAGCTCCCATAAAATTTCTCGTTATTTAGTATTAATATACAGTATAAAATAAGCTTAATTTTATTTAAAACCACGAAATACTAATGCTAAAATAAAATAAATAAAAAAAGATAAAAAAATAACCTGTTTATCAAAAAACTATTATTTTGAACCTAAAGCTTCTTTGACTTTCTCAAGTTCTTCCATGCGTTTCTTTTTTTCTTCTTCCCTTTTTTGTAGTTCTGCTGCATCAACTTTTTCGAGTGAGACACCCTTCCTAATTTCTTCTTGCATATCCTTATCTACTGGAGCCACTTTTTATTAACCCCTTTTAATTTAAATTGATCTGAAATAATTAATATTTACACTAATTATAATAGAATTTATTTATAAGTCTCTCTATAAACTAAAAATTTTATTTCCTTGAAGAGAAAACTGTAATAAAAACTCTTTTTAGCATAGGGTAAAAGCTAAAATTTAAATGATTTTTCTTAATTCAGATTTGTTTTTAGTAAATTTTTTATTATTGATAAATTAATGAAAAATGATAATAGGAGCCTATAAAAATTAAAACAACGAATTCAAGCTTATAAGATTATAATAGAATTAATGATTCTAAATAATAAGCTCCATCATGTAAGAACTTTCTCCGGATTGATAATAATGTTCAAGTATATTTGGATATTTTGTAAAATTGAATTTTTCATAAATTCTAATTGCAATAGTATTGTTTACTTGAACATTCAAAACAATACTTTTAATTTCTCCCATTAATTTTATTTTCTCTATAGCCTTTTTTAAAAGAAAAGACCCATAACCTTTATTTTGAAACTTAGGGCTGATAAGAAAATTAACTATATTTACCCTATCGATTCTATCCTTGATAATTATTATAAAGCCAATTAATTCTTTTTTTGTTGTGCTTTTTTCAAGTTTTAAAAAGAGTGTGTTTCTCTCTTCTTTGGAATATTGAAAAAATTTATCCATTAGGTCATTTGAAAAAGCATTTCCCTTGAAGATTTCTCGTTCTAGGTCCATTACTTTTTTGAAATCCTTTGAATTTATGTTCTCAATAATCAATAAAACCAAACTCTTTTTTAAATAATTTTATAGGTGTTTTTTCTGTTATTTGCTGATATTTTACAATTCTAAAAGGTATCATTTCTACTATATAACCTTTAAGCCGATAACTTTCAAGTAAGGATACAAATTGGCTATTTATTGATGCGTAAAAAGGTAATTTTATATTTTCTCCGTTATATAAAACAAGTTTTTCATCCATTTTCATTTCTGATACTAGATTACAATAAAATTTTTCTAGATCCTCTTTATTCCCCTCTAATTGTGCATATACTAAAAGTCCCTCTTCTGTAATTACTTCAAAGGGTAATCTAATGTTTTTTGCTCTTCTCAAGTACCTGTTTTTTAACTGGAAATAATCTTTAGCTGTTGTAGAGCAAAAGTGCATTTTAATACCTATTTTTTTGTTCAGATCTTTAATGAGATCGAGAGCAGCATGTTGACTATTAACTACAGAGGCAAGAGATCCATTTTTCAAATAGAAACCTCTTTCTTTTAATGATTGGCTGTTGGGGAAGCAGTATTCAAATTCGTTTAAATTTATGAAATCAGCACCTATATTATCAATATAAATAACGAAATCTCGAAGATTTTTAAGATATTCTTCACTAGGAATGACTGGAACTTCTGCCCCTACGACTAAACCTTTATCTAGAGCATATTCAATAATTTGCCAATTTTCTCTATCCGGATGAAATCTAATTTCATCCAAACCAACTGAGACGAGTTCCTCAGCTGAAATTTCATTAAAATTAACACCATTAGTGTAAAGATGAATATGAAATTTACTTCCTTTCTGTAACTTGATGTATTTAATATAATCAAGAGTTTTTGCTAGATTCAATTTAGAAAGCGGTTCCCCTCCAGTAATACTCATTCCTTTTGCATCAATTTTGTGAATCTCTTCTAATAAATCTTGCTTTGAACCAATTTTAATTTCATCTGCAAAGGTTATATCTTTATCTTTTCTTTCTATTGAAATAGGACAGTACCAAGAACAATGATCTGGTTTTTGACAAATTCCATTCAAAAATAAAACGGTTTTTTGTCCTTTTAAACATAATTTACAGCCTTTAGGAATCCCTCTTCCCTTAATATAATAATTATTTTCTTTAGTTTTGATAATTTTAACTATACTCACACTTTATACAGTTTTTTTCTGATTACAGACTTTTTCTTCGCAAGGGTTTTTAAAACTTCCTCAGTAGATTCGTTTAAATGGAGTTTTCTTTTTAAGAATACTCCTGTTTTCCCAAATTTCTCTCTTTTCAATAGTACTCTTTTACGTTCATTTACAATATCAATACCGACTCCTACCTCCTTAGCTGCAATTGATTCATTTCCAATAATTGAAATTTCTTCATGCCCATTAAGATTAGGTTTTATTAAAACAAGTCGCTTATCTATTCCAGGTACCCTTATATCTGAATTTAGATTTTCTAGTGTTATTTTTCCTCCAAATTTATAGAATTCAACAACATTCCTTCCCAGTTTCGACAGAGGAACGGTTATACTCTCGAATTCACTTAAATGAATGTAAAGTTTGATAGAATCTGAAGGTGTTGCCATAATAATTTCTCTAAAATAATTTTCGAAACCATTTTTGTTTAAAATATATTCAATCTGAAATGATGGAATTTCTTGAATAAAAATTATGTCAATATCACTAGACTCATTTACATCACCCCGAGCAACGCTACCGTAAACAAATGGGTTAAGACCTTCCTTAACAAATAAATTTAATAGTTCTGTTGCAATAGCTCTTTTATTTTTTAATAAAGTCCAATTATATTCCGAATACGTTATTGAATTATAATGAACTCTTAAAATATTTCGATGCGTCATAAATTAATTCTGGTATTTGGATTTAATTAATTTACTTTCTATTGTATCAATAAGTATTCCTAACAGAATAGTTTCGTAATATTTAAAACTTTTTTTGGATTTTTCCAATATAATTAGTTTTACTTTTTTCGCGCTATTTTCCTCAAAATACTTCTTGTATTGCTTAAGTCTTTTATTTTTAAAAATAAAGAAACTTCTTTTACTAAAAATATAAAACAATTGAGGTTCTTGTTGTTGACTGTTATAAATTTCTTGTTGAATTCCCACATTGCTTTTACTCATTTTAGGATTAAGTAAGATTAATCCCATGTTTTTAGAATCTGAAAAAATTGTGGTGTTTAGGAAAAGTGAATCTGAAAAATTTAATAGAATGTAATTAGGACTCGTAACAAGTCCCTTCTGTTCCAATTTATTTATTATTGATGAAATTAGAGGTGGGAACTCATCATTTATCGTTTCAATAGATATTTTAGAATCTAAATCATGTTTAATTTTAATTTTTATGGATATCACATTAAATCCATAGCTACTTAAACCCTCAGTTAAAATTCTAACTAATTTTTTCTTGAAATTTGTTCTTAATATTATAATTACTTTGTCGTCTGTGTCTTTATCTTGTAGAGACGTATTCTTTGTTAAATCCCAATATTTTGTACTTAGAGCCCGACTTGTAACTTGTTCTTGTGTTTTATGAAAAGAGTGATATTCAAGAGCGGTATTAGAAAAACTTAATCGCCATCGGTGAGTTGATTTGAAGAATTTTACCCCGATCAAAAGCAAAATCAATAGAATTATTATAATTGTATCAATAAAAACCCAATCTATTCGTATTAATGAGAGTACCATGATTTACGGTGAATTTTCTTCTAATCAATCAACAACATCTTTAATCCAATTTAAATATTTTTGAGATCCTTTTTCTACTTTAAATCCGATGCATTCTGGTTCTGAATATGAATGGATTGCTTTTATTTTTTGAATTAATGGTTCACTCTTATCTTCTGTTGTTTTGATTAGTAATAGATGTTCATTATCCTCTTGTATTTCTCCCTTCCATCTATATACCGAAGAAATATCTTTTATTATATTTACACAAGCCGCGAGTCTGCTTTCAACTAGGCTTCTGGCTATTTTTTTCCCCTCTTCAATATTTGGAACGGTTACTATGAATAGATAAAAATCCATTTTAATTCTTCCTTTAATATTTCTATTTTTGATTAAGGTAATACTTGATATCAAATTATTTAAGATTTATTTCATTATAAAATAAAAGATGTATTTATTATTCATTCATTTTTTTAAGAGTTGGTAAGAATATTACAAAAAGTTGAAAAGATTTCATTAGATGGAACGTGGGTTGTTAAAAATTTAGAGAAATCAATTGAAGTAAATGGTCAAGTGCCTGGAACTGTTTTTGAAGCATTACTAGAAAATAACATTATAGAGGATCCTTTTTATGGTGAAAATGAGCATGAAATGAAATGGGTGTATGAGTCTGATTGGCTTTATCAAATAGAATTTAATGTAGGAAGGGGATTTCTAGAACATAAGAATATTTTATTACGTTTTAATGGATTAGATACAATATCAGAACTGAACCTAAATGGTGAAATCATAGGTGTTACAGACAATATGTTTGTAAAATATGATTTTGAAGTAAAATCAAAATTAAAGCAGACAGACAATAAATTAATAATCAATTTTAAGAGTCCAACTAAAAAAAGTCGTGAAGACATAGAAAAATATGATGTAAAGTTAAATACAGGTTATGCTGCAATTCCTGGTGTTCCATATTTGAGGAAAGCGCAATATTCGTTTGGTTGGGATTGGGGTCCCAAGTTACCGGATATAGGAATATGGAAATCTGTTGAATTAATAGGATACGATGATGTTATGTTCGAGTCGATCTTTCCCTATGCCAATTTCGAATATAACAAAGATCCTTTGAAGGTTAACAATCCAGAAGAATTTTCGATGATTGAAATAACTTCAGCAAAATTATTCATAGAAATTGAATTTGCATTAAGTAATGAAAATATTTCGGATTTAAATCATATAATTAAAGCCAAGTTAAAGGCACCAAATGGGGAAGTGTTTATAAAGGAAATCCCTCTGAGTAAGAAAAAGGAAACGCTCAGGTTTGATATTAAAAATCCCTTCCTATGGTGGACACACGATCTCGGGACCCCAAACCTCTATCAAGTGGAAGTTACAATCTTAAAAGATGAAGTGATAGAAGTGGTAACCCAGCACATAGGATTACGAGATATTCGACTCGTTAGAAAACCAGATAAGTGGGGGGAAACATTCTATTTTCTTCTAAATGGAATTCCGCTTTTTGCGAAGGGAGCAAATTGGATTCCAGTTGACAGCTTTATTCCAAGGGGTAAAAAATTAGGACTTTATTCTATGAATTTGAATTATGCCAAAAGAGCTAACATGAACATGATTCGTGTATGGGGGGGTGGGATTTATGAAGATGAGTCTTTTTATAATTTGTGTGATGAATTGGGGTTGTTAGTATGGCAAGATTTCCCGTTCGCATGTGCGCTTTATCCCTATAATGATGACTTTATTGAAAACGTGGAGAAAGAGGCAATTCATAATATAAAGAGATTACGAAATCATCCTAGTCTTGCGTTATGGTGCGGTAATAATGAAATTGAAGGATTATGGAAAAGGGAATTAATTAGTTCTGGAGTTGCAGAAGACAACAAAGAAAGACTTAATTTTTTTATAAATTTTTATTTGAGAATCTTTGAAGAGATGTTACCTCAATTAATTAAGAAATTTGACCCAACTCGGCCATATTGGCCTAGTTCGCCATCAAGTGGTTTTATCAGTGAAAATCTTGCACAGCGGAGTTCAAATAATCCTAATGCTGGTGATTCACATTACTGGGCAGTGTGGCATGGAAATATGCCATTCTCTGCTTATAGGGCGTTCAATTCTCGTTTCATGTCTGAATTCGGCTATGAATCTTTTCCTTCTTTGAAAACTATTGAAAAATTTTGTCCCGTTGAACAATTTGATTTCAATTCTCCAGTTATGGAAAACCATCAGAAAAACTCCGCGGGTAATCAGAAAATAATGGATTATATGGATAAACGCTTTTCGATACCACATGAGTTTGAACATCAAATCATATTGTCACAAATTACTCAAGCAGAAGCAATAGAATATGGTGTTGAATATTGGAGACAAAATCGCACTGACTATCATTGTATGGGATCTATTTATTGGCAATTGAATGATTGCTGGCCTGTTGCAAGTTGGTCATCATTGGATTATTATGGAAGATGGAAAGCTCTTCATTATTTTGCAAAGCGATTTTATCAACCTTTATTTGCCAGTGTCAAGGAGGATCCTCACCATGTTGAATTATGGGTGACAAATGATTTAAAAAAATCTTGCAAAATTGAATTACATTGGAAAATATTAAATTCTGAAGGGGATATACTATTGAAAGGTGTTAAATCTTCTAAGATTTTACCGTGTAGTTCTTCAAAACTCGAATCTGTGGATGTTAGTACCATATACGAAGATCAAACAACCCTCCAAAACAATATCATATTTTATAATTTGTATCAGGTAGATAAACAAAAACAATTAATCTATAGAGGATTTCGTTTGTTTGATGCCCCGAAATTTTTTAAATTGAAAGATCCCAAAATCTCGTATGATTGTGAAGAGATAAACGAAAAAGGGAACAATATTAATAGCGTAAGATTAAATCTAAAAGCAAATCATATTGCGCTATATGTTAGTATTACCTCAGACTTAGTTGACATTATAGCTTCAGATAACTTTTTTTCAATGGAACCTGATGAAATATACACAATTGATGTTGAAATTTTAAGATCCATAAAAGATGACACAAAATATTCAAAACAGGATATTATTGACTCCTTCAAGATAAGATCGCTTTATGAGATCATTAAATAAAAATTGGATTTTATGGGGTAGTGACAGTAGCAATAATCGAGTGAGGATGCTAGAGAAATATTAAGCGAAATGAAAGTTGAAGCATATAATGCCCTAAAAAGCAATGAGAACGATTTAAATTACTCAACTAAAGAATTTAAAAATTTTCTCAACAAACAAAAAGAATCTTAAGATTCGAATAGAATTAATTATAAATATGAATTGTTTTACTATTTATAAAAAGAACTTATATTAATATCAATTAAAACAGTTCAGAATAATAAAAATACAATATATATCGTACTTAATAAGATGGTGATGTAAAATGTTTGACCGTAAAAAATATTATTGGAATTCTATAATGGGGCAAGGAGGTGCGAGATATTCTTCATAATTTTTACCTGATACACCAACTAATTTTACCGGAAATTCTCCGTTAATTGTGAACGGGTATCTGTTTAATACATAGAAAATATGGGCGTATCGAATTCAATCAGGATTTAGTGAGTGGCTTTCTAACCGCGCTTAAAGACTTTAGTGTTGAGTTTTCCAAGGGAAGTGGGGAACTCAAGGTTATAGGTTGTAGATAGATTCTATCTATTAATAAAGACATGCAGGTATTTTACCTGCTTTTAGTCTTTAAGGAGGGTGTTTTATGTACTGCTGCTGCTGATAAGAATGATGATGCCAAGATAACCCATAAAGCATTAACTGATATTATTGACATATTCGTAGGCAAGTTCGGTGATCAGCTTGAGAGCTGGTCTGGCGACGTCCGCATTTTTCGAGATTTTGAGAGCATAATCGATGATATCTTGAAAGTAGGCAAGGTTGCGGAGATCCAGCTGAAGATCCCGATACTCAAAATTTTCAAGAAAGACTTCCTGAAGTCGCAGAAGCGCATCGCGAAGAAGGGGTTAGTGCTTTCAGAGGAAGATTTGCGCGAGGTAAAGGATACAAAGCCGGAGTGGGCTGCCAAACGTTTACCGAAGCAGATTATAGCGACGGGGGTTTTAGGTGCGATGGAGTTTGATATTGCGCATTTAGCAGACGGTTTTCATACATTGTCAGATATCGCGGAAGAGTCAGGGCATCCGGTGCCAGAGATTCAGAAGATAATGAACAATTTAGACAAGTTAGAGCTTCTTTCCTTCGTCGAAATCAAGTAAATTTTCCCATCTTTTTTTGGGAGATGCTTATTTATTGTAATTTAGCAGAAAGTTCAATTCTTCATTTATAACTTTTACTTTTTCCCATACTTTCATTACTTCGGCAATATCTTTGGCATTTATAATCTTATTTTTACATCCAGTAAGACGTAAAATTAGTTTTTTCTGGTTAGCAACATACTCTTCAAAAAATGAGGTTTTACTAAAAGGTGTTTTTCTCCATAGTCGTTTAAGTTTTTTTAGATTCCTTTTGCTTTTTAAATTCTTATTATGAATCCAAATAATCCTATCAATATCCCTCGTGAATGTTTCATGTATTTTTCTTAATTTCTGTCTGTTCCTTTGATTAGGTTCCTCTTTCAATTCTTTTAAACTTATATTTATGGCCATGCTTGAAATTTTCAGAAACATTTCTTCTACATTTTTTCCAGTCTTTAAAGATATTTCCATTGATGATGCTATTTTATTATCTCGTTTGAATTTTTCAACTTGTTCACTTGTTACTTCTCGATTTTCTTCTAAATCTAACTTATTTCCTACTAGGAGTATCGGAATAGAGTGTTTTATTAAAGGGATCCACTCATATAACCTAGTTAAAGATTTTGCGTTAGTAATATCATACATAATTATTATTCCATGAGAGTTTCGAAGATGGGACTCAATTAATGAGAGGTTCCTTGCTCTCTCATTCCAAAATTCCATGGAAGCCATAGTCCAGACATTAAATCTTATAATTTGTCCATCAATTTCTGAGTCTTTAATAGAGAAACCAACACCTATGGTTTTTATTGTTTCATTAACAAAGCTATTTGATGTACGAAACTTTTCTAGGAATGTTTTTTTGCCTACATTATTATCAGCAATAATATGGATCCAAAACAATAAGTCCCAATCACTCAATTTCTAGTCCTCTTTTTCTCATTCTACTACGATAACAAAAATTTGAATATTTTCTCTATCTATTTTTGAGGGTGTATTTTTATTATATTTTAGCGGAATGCTATCATTTCAAAATTTACCTATATAAGATCAATAAGCTTCCTCCTGAAAACGGTAAAGAAATCATATCTCTCTTAATTTATTACGAGGTTATAATAATTTTAATTTCTATGCTATTGGGATCTTTCTTACACTTTATTCGTAATATTTAATAACTTCTATGACATCCGACAATAGATTTAAATACAATTCTTGAATACAATAAGGTGGTTGAAACGGGTGAATTAATGAAGGCACACAAACATATATTTTCAATCATTATTGTATCATTTTTAATATTAAGTTTTTCAATTGGGACTCCTCCCGTAGCTGGTTCTATTGCACCTCTGCCAGACCAATTTATTGCTGAAATATTTCCAAATAGTACATTACCCTTACAACTTACTCAAACCAATACCATTATCAGCTTTAATGCTACCGATTTTCCTAATAAAATTGGCATCAATTTTGATGCAAACTATACCATATACAATTCGGAAAATACGACAACCATATCGGTAATTCTACCCTTCTCTTTAGCAATTGATATCAATGATTTTATGTTTGACATATACGCAAATAATACTCAAATCACTTATGATATTTTCAACGTTTCTCCGTGGAATGAAAATATTACAGAAATAGATATTAATTTTTATATCATTGAAGCGTATCCAATTACTTTAATTAAAAGCTATATCACCCTTCTCAAAAATAGCAATTCTGTTATAAGATATCGCTTCAATGGTTCAATGAATAATCCTTTGGATTCAAGAGACTTACTCTACATTATTTACACTTTAGGAACTTCACAAGAATGGATAGGAAATACTACAGGAAGAATAGAGCTTAGAACATATGGAAAACAACCGATATTGTCTATGAGAAATTTTGCTTTCCAATACGATTATGTGGATATTAGTGGAGGGAAATCCTTTTCTTGTGAATGGGATAATATAAAAATTCCCTTTATGGATGTTGGAGTCAAATATTATAGAGAAACTTCACCTTTCGAAGAATTTATGAAAATTTGGGGTTTTAATCTCCTAATATATATCGGAATAGCTCTTATTATAATAGTAGTGGTAATTAAAAGAAAAAAACGAAAGAAAATTGAAATTTAATAGGAAAAAATGAAGGTAGCAATTAAGTGAAAATCTAAATTTTCTTTATGATTCAGAAGATAATGAACAATCTGGATAAGTTAGAGCTTCTTTCCTTCGTGGAAATCAAGTAGTTTTTTCTTTTTTTGCGATTTTTTTAATTTTTACACCTCTTTAAGTCTTTTTTAATTTGTTACTTACAATTTGCCTTATTAGTCAAAAAGTAAAAATATCTGGCAAACAAGATTAATAGTAAGATTAAATTAAATGATAAATTTTAAGACGTTATAGAAAAAAAAGAAAAAATTTTTGAAAACTGACTGATTTATAATTTTAAGATGAATGTTAATAAAATTGAGGAGAACATTTACGAGATTCCTCCGAAAACATTGATGACTCGGATTCAAGGTAATATAGAGAAATTCCAGATGAGAGTCCCCGTTAGAATTTACGCTAATAGTTATATATTAGAAAAAATTAAGGGAGACCGTACATTGGATCAAATAAGTAATGTTGCCTGTTTACCAGGGATCCAAAAACATGCTATAGCGTTATCTGATGCCCATCAGGGATATGGATTCTGTATAGGTGGAGTTGCTGGGACTGAAGCGGAGGCAGGAATGATTTCCCCCGGAGGAGTGGGTTATGATATAAATTGTGGTGTAAGGTTATTAAGAACAAATTTATTTCTCAAGGATATTAGAAATGTACTTCCCGATTTGTTAGAAAATATTTATAGAAGCATCCCTTCTGGATTAGGTTCAAAGGGTAAATTAAATATAAGCTATTCTGACTTAGATAAAGTGTTAAATAATGGAGTGAATTGGGCTTTAGATAAGGGGTATGCCATTGATGAGGACGTTGAGCATTTAGAAGAAAACGGCTGTCTAAAGAATGCAGATGCTTCTTTAGTATCACAAAAGGCAAAACAAAGAGCCATCAAGCAGCTTGGTTCTTTAGGGAGTGGAAATCATTTTCTTGAAATACAAAGAGTAGATGAGATTTATAATAAAGCAATTGCTAAAAAATTGGGAATACTTGAGAAAAATCAAATTAATGTAATGGTTCATACGGGAAGTAGAGCATTAGGTCATCAAGTATGTACGGATAGTCTGCGTAATATCGAACAGGCAATGAAGAAGTATAATATTAAGGTACCGGACAGAGAACTAGCCTGTGTACCCGCAGATACACCTGAAGCACAAAATTATTTAAAACAGATGGCATGTGCTGCTAATTTTGGTTTTACTAATCGTCAACTGATTACTCACTGGTTAAGAGAATCTTTTCAAAATGCATTTAATAAAGATATTGATGCATTAGACATGCATATGATTTATGGCGTTTGCCATAACATCCTAAAGATCGAAGAACACGATGTGAATGGTAAAAAGATGATGTTGAACGTCCATCGTAAAGGTGCAACAAGAGCATTTCCTCCCAAACACCCCGCTCTACCTCAGGATTATAAAGACATTGGTCAACCTGCCTTTATTCCTGGAACCATGGGATCAGCTTCATACTTATGTGTGGGTAAACCAAGAGCGATGGAACTATCTTTTGGATCAACTGCTCATGGAGCTGGTCGTGTAATGTCGAGATCAAAAGCTGTTAAACGATACTGGGGCACGAGAGTAAAAGAGGATCTGGGAAAAAAAGGGATTCTAGTAAAGAGCGCTTCTATGAAGGTTCTCGCAGAAGAAAGTCCCGGTGCATATAAAGATATTGATCAAGTTGTTCAAGTTAGCCATGATCTTGGAATAGTTGAAAAAATCGTAAGGTTAGTACCAGTAGGTGTTGTTAAAGGGTAATATTTAGTTATAATATTAAATATCAAACACGATATTAATCTCTACTTTATTTTCTTTTTCTTCAATATTCATAAAAGAATAAGTAATGGCTTTTACTTCAGTGCCGATTTCATGTTTATCTCGATCAAATGGTTCACCTTTAGCCAGAGCTATCAGTTTATATTTTTCTTCTATTTTCTGTATGGATTTTACCGATATATAACTAAAGACTAAATCTTCTACATCAAATATATAAAGAAATTCAGATAAGAAATCAAAACACAATGCATATTTATCTTCTGCCACAATTTCAAATTTTTTTTCTATTTTTGGTGATATCTTTTTCAAGTTAGGAGTGATTGTTGTCATCAAGCTTAGTGCTGTTTGAGAAAAAGCTTCTTCTAGGTTTCTACCCCAACTTTTAACGCTAACATCAGCAGTATGGTCCATAAACTCAAATCCGGGGCCTTTCATTTTTTTTTTATAGTTAATATAAAAATTCCTTCCAAGTCGATATTAAAATTTTTAACTGATTAATTGAATTTCTTTGTACTTTAAATTTTTTCCTTAAGAAAATGTAACATGGGTTTTTACACTATACTCGATGATCTATATTTTTACCAAATGTTGTCATTTGTGAGAAAATATTCTAATTTTGAACTTAAGTTAGGTAAGTACTTTTATAACAAAACAAAGGGGGTATATCCAGAATTTATAATCGTAATTGGTAAATTTGTCTTTTTTTTTGTAAAAAACGAGAGCTATTTCATTTCTAAGTTTTACCTAGACTCTATGAGAAGGGAAATTAAATCTAAAAAAGTTATAATTATTAGAGTCGAGAATGTTTTTATTAATCTACTGTTTAGTTTTTTTCCAGATCTATATATCCATGATATAAAAATAGAAAAAGATGAATCTTCAGGGGTGAGAGAAATTTCACTATATTTTTTAACCTATAAAGAAAGAGGTATCGCTATAGGGCGAAAAGGTGAATACATTAAAAGTTTAAATGAGTTATGCCAAAAATTCCTAGTTCTTGAAAATAGAATAACCCCTCTCGAAATTAAATGCAAAACAGTAGATTAAAAATTTCAGTAGGGAACTGATTTCAGCCCTACTAAATAAGCAACAGTATTAGCGATTATACTTACCGCAGGTGTAAGTATTATCAAGAAAATGAGGATGTAAATGTCTGGTAATAAAAACAATTGTGGTGAGATAAACCCAGGAATAGATACAAAGAGGATTGCTATTAAAGCAAAATCTAACTGGTCAACAATCCAAAATGGTGCCCCACTCTTAATATCGAATCTCCTCTTAAGAAAGGATCCTACTAAATCACCAATTACTGCTCCATATGAGGCTAGTATAATTCTTATTAATAATACCAAAAAATTTAATGGGGTTTCTCCTCCAATAAAATAATATTGAAATATATTTATATCATTATACAAGATGTACAGCCCTTCTGCTGAAGCCTGAAAAATAATATCTTCAATTGGTTGCCAAAGAATGAAAAAAAGTAAAAAAACAATGAATGAAAGAGGTATACCAATATATATTGGTCCTTTTAAACCTTTCACTGTCTTGTGATCTCCCAATATTCTTCTTCCATCTCTAAAAAGTTTCCCTCCATCAATGGGGCGTCCTCCACCCGTGATAACCATTGATGCGTTTGAAAAATAAGCTGGAACAATCAGCAGAAGTGAAAAAATTAACAATCCAACCCAATCTGCCCATGAAAAAACAAACGAAATAACTAGGAAATTTACAAAAATTAAGCAGAGGAAAAATACAGCTAGAATAAATGCGACTTTTTTATTTCTTTTTTCCCAGTTTTCTAATGTCTCATTTGCCATCAAGTTTTCCTAATACTCTAATTAATGAATAATATTAAAAAATTAAATAATTAAACAAATTTTTGATTAAATTAAATTATTTGCTAGATAATTTTATTAATAAGATCTTAATAACTATTGCTTGATAAATAATATTCTTTAAAAATTCCGACATTAATAATATATTTTATTGAAAAGATTACTCAAAATTAGATATTAAACCTTTAACATCTTTCTAATTAAATTAAAGATTAATAATTAATTTTATAAATACAGTAGAAATATAATTTGTAGGTTAATATTTCGAGTGGAAAACACTCTATGAAAAGTTAATAAATGGTGTTCTAATTGTTGAAAAACGATAACAATAATTATAAATTTAGTATTGATAAATTTTACAAGAATTATCTTAAAGGACCAAGAATTTTCAATAATCGTGATGCTTTAGAGCCATCTTATATTCCTCATGAATTACCTCATCGAGATGTGCAAATAAAAGACATTGCTGAAAAAACTGCCTGCGCTTTATTTGGTGATGCCCCACCGAGCTTTCTATGTTATGGTCAGACAGGAACGGGCAAAACTGCAACTATAAGATATATAAGCCAAAAATTAGCACAGCAAAACACGGCAATTAAACCTTGGTGGATTTATATTAACTGTAATGTAGTTTCCACTCCATACCGCATTTTAGCTCATATATACAATACCATCTCAAGAGAAGAGAAAATTCCTCCGACTGGTCTTCCGAAAGATATAATTTTTAAGAAATTACTCGGTTTATTAGATTCTAAAGTAAGTAATTCAATTTGTTTCTTAGTACTAGATGAGATAGATATTTTAATCGAGAAAAAAGGAGGAAATGAAATACTTTATGACTTAACAAGATTAAATGAAAACTTGGATCGTTGCAAAACTAGCTTAATAGGTATTTCAAACAAATTGAAGTTTAGAAACAGCCTAGATCCTAGAATTTTATCTAGTCTAGGAGAAGAATATATAGTATTTCCTTCCTATGATGCAAGTGAACTTAGAGATATCCTTAATAGAAGAGCAAAAATTGCTTTTCACGAAGACGTTTTAAAAGAAGAGGTTATACCACTATGCGCTGCCATTGCCGCGAAAGAGCATGGGGATGCTAGAAAAGCACTGCAACTGTTAAGAAAAGCAGGAGAATTAGCTGAAAGAGCTCAAAGTAAAAGTGTAAACTCTAAATATGTTGAGAAAGCTCAAGATGATCTTGAAAAGGATCATATTATGGAATATATTAAAGGTATGCCACTTCAAGCTCAATTAGTTCTCACGACAGTATATTTAATTGCAAAATTTAGTCCCGATCATATAATAATTTCAGGTGATATTTATGATGTTCATTCTGAAATCAGAAGATTGATCCCCGGTATTAGACAATTAACCAAACGGAGAATTAGTGATTACATATCTGAACTTGCTTTAGCGGGCATAATTTCAGCAGATGTAAAGTCAATGGGTCATTATGGGAGAACTAAAATAATTAAGCTAGATATTGGATTTGATATAATTGAAAAGGTACTTTCTGAAACTGATAAAATCCAAGGAATTTTAAATCATAAGCCAGCATTGTTACAAATTGATAAAGTTAAATTAAAAAATAATATATTTAAAAAGTTAATCTAAGAAATAAACTCCCAGTTCTCAATATTTTCAGATAAAGTCTTAAGAAATAACTCAGCTGAATCCTCATAATTATCTCTTAACAATAAAATAAATTTAGTCAAATGTTTACAGAATTGTTTGTTTTGACTTTTCCTTGCTTTAAAATCATGGCAATTATGTTTCAAGAATTTTTCATTTAGGTCTATTTCAATTATATATGGGTCTCCTTTTGATCCTAAAACTGTAGCTTTTATAATTCCTTTCACAAAATCTAGTTGTTTTATATCAAAAGCCTTGTTGGTAACTCTTGCTGCTCTATTTAAGGTAGCCTTATCTACAAAGGATTTAATAAGTACACTAAAATTCGTAGATTTACCATTCTCAATATCATTTTGCAGTTGAGTGATCTTCCTTGTGGAATTTATTTTCTGTTTAATCTCATCTCTTCTACGGTTTTGCCAAACTTTTAATTTTGTATTTAAAGATTTTGATAGGGTTAGATCTCCTCTTTCATTTTCAATTATTAAATTGTTTTCAATGCAAGTATCTATAAACTTAGTTGCTTCTTCCGGAGGAAATAAAAATAATTCAAAAGATATCTTGTATAAAAGGTTAATCAGTGAAATGTGGGGTAAATCAATTATTTTCCAAAGAAACAATATTAATTCTGAGTTATTATTGCGGGGAACTTCTAAATTCATAGATTAAAATCAATTCATGAATATTATTGAATAGAATTATTAAACATTACTTTTTAAGTCTAGCTGCGTTCCTTTTAAGGTATCCAAATCAATTATAGACAAAATTCCTGGTGTAGGATGGATACCCAATGATTTCATAAAGTCTGTTTGACCTTGAAAACATCCTGAATTCACTAACACAATTTTATTGTATGAGCCCATATCATTGATATGAATATGTCCTGTGTGAAAGATATCAGGAAGTTTATCAATTATTAGCCAATCTTTACTGGTAGGAGCTATTTGTGTTTTTTTTCCAAAAATAGGAGCTAAATGACGACATTTTAAATATTCTTTCATGCTTTCAACTGGTTTGTTAGTTTCCAATCCTGGGATCAACATGTTCATATCGAGCAAGCTATCACCATGAAAAACTAATGTGTTTACTCCATGAGTTTGGACTATTGAAGGGTTCCCAATACATGTTACGTCCATGTTTATAAGCCCCTCTGAATATTTTTTAGGTACAGCTGGTCGAGGTATTGCATTTCTCACAGGTTCATGATTACCTGAACTATAGAAAATTTTTATATATTCTGGAACTTCCGAAAGCATTTCTGTGGCTTTATCAAACTGTTTATAAATATTAGAAATAACAAGATCACTTTTTTGCGTAGGGTAAATTCCAATACCATCAACTAAATCACCATTGATTATAATATATTTTATTTTTCCAGCATAATCCTTCTGTTTTTTATTTCCAATTCTTCCATTTAAAAGATCTATAAATCTAGTCCATAACTTCGACTCAAATTCTTTACTCCCAATATGAAGATCAGAGATTAATGCAACAGATAGTGGATCATCAGATTTATTTGGTTCATAATCTCTTGGAACATCAATTTTTGATATATAGTTTCCATATATTATGCTAGATCTACGATTCTCTCCTGGATTATATGTACCTTCTACATACACCATCTGATCGCTGAGAGTTCTTTCAGCAATTTTTATGTTTAACTGATCTTGATTTTCAGAACCTTTCTTAACCAAAACACTAATTATTCCTGTAAGATCTTCTAATGTTAATAAATAATTTCCGTTTTTGGTTTTTTTAATTTTGTTTACAATTCCTAAAGCTGATACCCCTACTTTATTGGATAACCTTAATATGTTGTTGATATTGTCCGCTGAATGGACTTCTGTTCTCCTTCTCATCAATTTTCGGAGTCTAATGAATTTATCAAATGTTAAATCATAAAAGTCTTTATAATCTCCATTTGTATATAATTTTCCAGTAGGATCCTTTAAAATTTCGAATTGGAAATCATAATCTTTTGCAATTGGGTTGAAACCTACTGTAGATTTTGCACTTTCTACTGGTTTAATTTTACTTTTGTTACTCATTTCTGTATTGAAAGAGCTATCACTTTTTTCCTTAGTTGGGGAGATTTTTTTTGAATTATCTATAATACTAGTTATTTTGGGAAAAGACTCTGTAGTTGCCACGAAATTCGATTTAATCTTATTTGTGGTAGAATCTTCCAATACTGCTGTTAGATGTATTGGGTTTTCCTCGCTTTTACCAGGATCCTCATCTCTAGAATAGGGTTCTTGTTTAACTAATTTTCTTTTTAGTACTCTCTTTATTTCCTCATTTGAGATCTGGGATAAAATATTTTCTGTTAAATGACTCTTGAAGCTAGCGATAAAGCTTGAATCTTTAATAATTAAGTTGATTTTATTAATAGGATCATCCAAATCTAATATAAAATCTAAAAGAGAAGGAGTAATATTAATCCCAGAATTCACAAGTTTTCTTATGATGATTTTTTTTTCTTTTGTGTTGTTAACGTTCAAGATTTTGCATTCTAAAATTAAGTGATTTTTAATATGTTTAACAAAATTAAATGATTTTTTATTAAAGGAAAAACATTTATTCCTTTTATAGCACAAGAGAGTAATAAATTAGCATTCTCTTGATATTTATTAATGAAATAGCAGATTAATAATTGAATATTATAGGTAGAAAATACCTATAATTATATCAGTAAAATTTTCTTAACAACCCCAAAAACATCTTCTAATATGAAATAATATGGTAAAGACATCTAAAGAGATGGAAGAATATTCACTACAAATTCAAAGTCAAGTAGATCAATGCTACAATTTAGCTGAAGAAGCTCGGAATAAAGGATTTGATCCTGAAATCTATGTAGAATGTCCACAGGCAAAAGATTTAGCTGGAAGAGTCGAAAAATTAGTGGGTCCTGAAGGAATAGCAGAAGCAATACGAGAGTTAAAGAGAAACGGATTAAATGATGATGAAATAGTATTTAAAATAGTGACAGATATTTTGGATAGTAAAATAGGAAATATTGAATCCATGGAAGAACGAGTAGAAAGAGCTATAAGAGCAGGATTAGCCATTAAGACAATGGGAGTGGTGAGCGCCCCTCTTGAAGGAATCTCTAAAATTTTAATCCGAAAAGATCAATTGGGTAAAAGTTATTTATCACTTTTTTTCGCAGGGCCAATTAGAGCAGCAGGAGGAACCACAGCAGCGTTATGTGTGCTAATTGCTGATTTTGTAAGGAAAAAATCAAACATACCAAAGTATGAAGCTACGGAGGCTGAAATCGGTAGATATGTAGAGGAGGTGAAACTTTATGATAGACATGTTCATCTGCAATATCCATCCTCTAATAGTGAGATAAGATATGCTGTCAAAAATTTACCCATTGAAATAAATGGGGATTCGACTGAGGATGAAGAAGTCTCAGCATTTAGAGATTTGCCTAGAATTGATACAAATCATATAAGAGGGGGGGCATGCCTTGTTTTGAATGATGGAATTTTATTAAAAGCGCCCAAATTATTAAAAATTGCGAAATCCATGAATTTAGAGGGATGGGATTGGTTGGCTGATTTGAAAAAAATCGCACAGAAAGAAGAATCTGAAAAAAGTCTAGATCAAAATAGTAAGGATGAAAAAGTAACACAAGAGCAAATCGTTCCTAACTTTAAATACGTTGCGGATATTATTGGCGGTCGAGCTGTTTTTAGTCATCCTTCTGAAATTGGGGGGCATAGAATAAGATACGGACGATCTCGAAACACAGGACTAGCAGCAGGGGGTATGCACCCTGCTACAATGGGGATTTTAGATGATTTTGTTGCTATCGGCACTCAACTTAGAATCGAAAGACCTGGAAAAAGTACAAGTATTTGTCCTGTAAGTAGCATAGAACCTCCAATTGTAAAATTAAAAAATGGAGATGTAATAAGAGTTACAACCTATAAGAGGGCTAGAAAAGTATTCAATGATTTAGAAGAAATTTTATTTTTAGGAGATATTCTCTTTGGTTTTGGAGAATTTGCTGAGAACAACCACAAATTAATCCCCTCTGGATATGTAGAAGAGTGGTGGGCGTTAGAATTAAAAAAATCCATAAAAAATCAACTAAATAATGATGATAGATTAATAGAATTAATAGAAAATCCCTTTTATCTTAAACCTACAGCTGAAGAAGCAATAAAGATATCTAAAGATTATAAAATCCCATTACATCCTGCTTTTACTGACTTTTGGGGAAATATTACAATTGAAGAACTCTGTAAATTACGAAATGCTTTTATCACTGGATTTTCTGAATTAGAAAGAAAAATTATTTTAAATAATGATGCTCCTATAAAACGAATTTTAGAGAAAGCCTTTATCACCCATAAAATTGTTGATGACAAGATTATTTTCAGCAAAAGCATGAATTTTGTTTATTCAGAAATATTTAGACTTGATAATAAAAATAAAATAAAAGCAAGTAGCACCGATAATGTGTTTTCATATTTCACTAAGATTTCTTCAATAGAAGTAAGAAATAAAGCACCATATTTCATGGGATCTAGGATGGGAAGACCAGAAAAATCGGAAAGAAAAAGCATGAAAGGCATCCATAGCTTATTTCCTTTGAGTGATAAAGTTGGAAGATCACGATCGGTAGAAAAAGCATTGGAGCTCGAAAAA
>Ga0209977_10000166_pt1 | contig 25117 bp, 22 predicted proteins | sample SumtaG_2_FD_183113 | JGI IMG/M metagenome (GOLD analysis project Ga0209977, IMG submission 183113) | Deep subsurface microbial communities from Indian Ocean to uncover new lineages of life (NeLLi) - Sumatra_00607 metaG (SPAdes) (version 2) | ecosystem: Environmental > Aquatic > Marine > Oceanic...
GCTTTTTATTTATAATTACAAGAAAACCGGAACGCATAAAAATAGGAAAGAAGTTAAATTCAGCAAACCTTTATGTTAAACTTGACTTAATGCCCAAGAATAAAGAGTCAGAAATTAACAAAATCGATGATACTAACCGCGAAAAAGGCGTTCTATTTTTTTGCCATTTAGACTCAAAAGGGCAAACGTTTTCAATTCTTGTAAGAATAAGAGTTATAAGAGCTTGGGTTTTCTCATCCCTTACAATAATTATAATAACAGTTTGCAAGAACTATATTTTCGTTTCACATTCATTATTGTTATACATCATCGGAGCATTTCCAATTGCAATTAACCTAATATCCACAATTTTTATCCTATTAAACGCCACAAATAACAAATCTAAAGGAGCTATTGATAACGCTTCTGGAATTGCGTGCGTACTTGAATTGTTAAATTACTACTCAAATCCAGAATTTAGGTTAAATCATTTCAATTTATGGTTCGTGTTTACGGGCGCGGAAGAATGTGGAACTATGGGAATCCGGAATTTTTGCTATAAATTAGAACACATTAACAAAAAGGAGTCCATAATTTTCAATTTTGACGCGATCGCCAAAAATATATACTTATTTCCCGGTAAAAAAATGTCAGGAAACGTTAAATCCATTTACGATACATGTTTAAATAATAATAAGGGTTTGGAAATTAAAAGAAATCCTAAGAAAATATATTTTGGCTCTCATTCGGATGGATATTATTTAAAAAAGAATAAGTTTGAGGGGATAGGAATTGGCGACCTGGAATCGTATAAATATCTTCATTCGATTCGCGATACAGTAGACAAAATAGACAGTTCTTTGTTAAAAAATTTATGTGAGATGATCATCGATAACTTAATAGTATTTGATAACCTTTTATTAAATTAATTTAATAAGATCTCTTTCTAACATTTTGATAAAACCTTTAAAAAGTTCTATAGGAATTTTATAACGACCGTATTCGATACTATAATTTATTTTCCTGTAAAATCGTAGCAAAACAAATTAAACTCGATAATACCGTCTTTTATCTGAGGATTAATTAATAGATCGTAGCTTCTTTCGATCCTATTACAATAAGACAATCGAGGCGACCTTCCTTAGCAAATTTAAAAAGGCTTTTATATTTCTTAAACTTCCTACTTATATCAGAAAAGGTGTGTACTATTATCGGGTCAGGAATAAAAAAGTTACAAATCTCCTTTGCAGAGGGTTTTTTTTGCTCCTTAAACCAGTTACACAGCTTTTTAGCTAAAATTCTTTTTCTTAGCGATTTTTTTGTTGCGATTAAATAATATCCTATATTCATTTTTTATCGTTGTCCTAATCTTTGATCTGAATTATCTCTTTTCTCCTTCTTCAGTTTCAGGAAGTTCTTTAAGTGTGTCAAGTTTTTTATAAACTCTTTCAAAAGAGTTCATTTTCTTCAATTAAATTGAAATTGTTTGCTTTCTTCATCTTTTAATCAGATAATATGGTAAATCGTTTTTTCTTAAAAATACATCTAATTCTCTAATAAAATCATCTATGAAAAATCCTTGATGAAACCATATATCATTTTCATCTCGTGTATTTGTTATTGTAAAAGGATATGGACAACGAGTGTCTTTATAAATAAACACATCAACTATATTGTTTTTTGGATCATATTCAAAGAGATTTGGTTTATCTCCGTGATCCGTCATATTATACCTTTCAAACATTTCTTTTTTAGTTCCCATTTTAATCAATAACCTTATTTCATTTTTGTATAATATTTGAAAATTATGATCTAGCTATATAAACCACCCTAAAATTTTCGATTATTATTATGATATGCCAACATATTGTAGATTAACCCATACATCTTTTATTGTTTCTCTTGCACTAAGAATATAAGAATTAAAATAATTAATTATAACGAGAGAATCGTGAATCTTTTTAAAATAGAGATCTCAGAAATAGAGTAAGAAATGCGGATACGAGTGGTAAAAATGAATAAAATTAAACTAATGTATTTAAGGTGGAAAAATACGAGTAAATGGTATAATAAGAAAGAAATTAATAAAATGACGCTTCGTGATGTATTCTACGGCATAAAACTATTTGCATTATGTGGTTTTATTGAGACCGATAAAGAAGTTGAATAACATCTTAATCCATGTTTATAAGCATTATAATCCTCTCTATCTGCGAATGTCAGAGCCATTTGATGTAATAGGGTAATAATATTTTTTTTAATAGTTTCTTTATCTACTCCACATGTAGAGAGATCTTGAAGATAATAAAATACATATTTCCAGTATGGAATTAGCTCATCATTTAGTTTCATTTCTTTTTCTAAATACTCCTCCAACTTCCATTGATTTTTAAATTCTGAAATCTTATCATAAACCGCGAAACTTCTTTCGCTAATATTTTCTGGAAAACAAAGATTAAACCATAAATCTATATCGTCACCTTTTTCTAATGCAAAAATAAAGCTAAACAATGTCTCAATAATTTGGAATTTTAGAGCGTGTACTTCAAATTTTAGGAAATTTAAGAATTTCTTTTTATAATTTGAAATTGTGTCAATTTCGTTTATATCTGCTAATATTTCTTCACGTTCATTATAGTTTTCAATTCTATCCTTTAGAAACTTGTATTTTAATTCCCAATAGTCTAAAAAGTAATCCTGATAAAATCTTTTATACTCTTCACTCAATTTTTTAACCACCTTGATCAATAATTTCTTTGAATAATCAATTTCTTTTAGTCGTTTGTTTTTATCAATATAACTTTCCTCATAATAGGTAAAATTCTTTAGATATTGATTTTTTATATCTCATTAAGAATTTACGAATGTGTCATTAAACTTCTTAGAGAGAAAATATTAATAAAAATGCAATAAGAAGGAATAACAAAAACAAAACCACCGAACAGTTGTAAGTAAAAATTTTATTAAGTAGATTTCTCCAATAATAAATAATTTTGAATATTCTTATGATATTAATAAGAATTTTTAATATCTTTCTGAATTGTTTGTATAATAATAATTCAAAAAATGAATAAAGGGTAGGATTTCAAAAATACAAATTAATTCTATTTGATAATAATAATTGTTTGATATAAATGTGTAAGCAGAAAATTCCCCCATTCTTGAAAAGAGCTATTTGGGAAGTCTATGGTAAGAAAAGTGGTTATGAAGATATTCCCTTACTCCCCAATGAAATAGAAATAGATCATATTATTCCAGAACGAGTTTTAAACAATCCGAAAAAAGAGGATGAAATTGAAGAATGGAAAGTGAAATATGATCTAGATGAAGATTTTAAAATTCGTGGTATTGAAAATCTCTGTCCTTCCACGAGACAATTCAATTTGAATAAAGGAGATAAAGGTCTTTATGATGAAGCTGGAGCCTATGATATAAACATAAGAAAAGCATTAAAACGAGCAAAAGAATTAAAGGATGGAATTCAAGAAAAATTTGAGAAATACAAAAAGGAATCCGATTTACGAAGGCTTAATCCAAGTATAAATAAAATTGAAGATATTAAGCGATTTATTGAGGAGTCCGAAATAGACTCAACATCTTTACTAAAATCTTTAAACATTCCAATTAACACAAATGATTTAACTGAGGTAGAAGAATATAGTGAATATAATAGTATCTTAAATAAGTATAGAACTAATGGAATTTCTTTTTTTAATTACGGAGAATACCTTGAAATTAAAGATTGCATCAGATATTCTTATAATTATGAATTGAGTGATGTGTCATTTTGGATAGAACTAATTGACGAATTTATTGAATCTATTAGAGACAATATTTTGAAAAAGAAATTATTTTATGAAAAGGCCTTCGCTATGTTTAAAACAGGTGGATCGTGGAAACACATTGAAGTTGATCTTCTGGAATATTTTGGGTCTATTAAGGATGAAAAAAATTTAGAAATCTTGGAACAGGCTGTTAATTTATGGGGTATTTTTTACGGGGAATTACAAAGAGAAAAAGTAAAATCATCAATATCGACTGTATTTGATATTAAGAAAAAACTACTAAACATTATCAATTCAAATATTGATAAATCAGAGACATACTCACGAAAGACACAATTGCTTTTTAAGAAATTTTTTCTCAAAATTGCTGTGAAACCAAATGAGCTTTCTAACGTGTGGATAGATCGGTATATCCATGAATTGATTGACTTTAATTCTAATTTAAAGATTCCGAGTTATTTTGATGTTAATAATTATTACAATAACACTGTCGGTGGATTGTCTGAAAGATTACCAATAATTGAGTCTCATCCTAAATTTAGTCAAATTTTTGAAGATATTAACAAACTAAAAGACGATTATAACGGTAATAATTCGTCAATAAAAGGTTTAATGAAAAGAGCGATTAGGATATTTAGAAGTGGTGATTACTCAAGAGCGTTAGAACAATTTCAAAAGATAAAAATGAAAGCATTTAATCCAACTAAATTATATGATTGTATTTTTGCTAATTATTATATCGGATTATGTTTTGAGCAGATTGACTTGCTTTACGCATCAAAATATTACTATTTAACAGCATTTTTCTTGTCGAACGAAAATGATACAAATTACGAAACAAAACAACTAACTTACAGATGCGGAATGGATAAATTAGCTGCTATTAGTTTTGAATTGGGTAATATTAAGGAAGCGATATATTCAACACTATATTCTCTAATGTTAAGGCACTATTATTCCACTGAAATAATCGATTTTAATGATAAAGAAGATGTGGACAATAGAAATTTAAATCTACTCTTCACACTCATCATTCAATCATATCTTTATGAAAAAAAGTTTGGTTCTGAAAATTCATTTGATTATATTATTAATCTACTTGATAACTTAGGACTGTTAGGTATAACAGAAAGAAGCATTGATACTCTACAAACGAAAGAATGGGATAAAATTGTAGATAAATTAAAAACAATGAATTACAGAGGTATATTAGATATTAAAAAAAGCAGATCATATAGTTGGACTCAATTAGGGGTGAAATGGACTGTTGAATGGGATAGTGATGCAATAAATTCATATATTTCTGATGAGTTCATTTCTTATGTTCAAATAATATTGTTCTGTATCCGAAAAATGGATATATCATTCCTCAACAATACAATTCCTATAAGACTAATAATTTCGGAAGAATTAGGATATAATGGAGTCAGAGATGGTTTCCACTTAGTGAAAATCACCAAAAACACAAGGTACAATTCCTATCCTCATCATCTAGGTAAGATATTTAGTGTTCTATATCAAATAATTTCTAATTGTGCAATTGTATCAAATAATCAGTTTCATCAAGAAATGGAAATAGCATTTCGAGATAATTACCTGAGTAATTCTTATCAACATCTATGGATTAATATTTTTAGAGATGATAATTTTGAACAAGTTAAGTAAATATTATGATAATAATAATGCAGAAGGGATGATTAAAAGAAGATATGAGAATTGCGTTCCATCAATTCGTCTTACATTGAAAAAAATTGTCCCTACAAAAGAATTCCAAGCAATTAAGAATTCTTTACGCTCCCAAGGATGGAAGGATTGGCACATATTAATGGGAATTTTCAATTTTATTATGAATTACCGGATGGAAAAGATGGGGATAATAGGAAATCAACAGGTAATGATAAAATTCCAAGAATCATATCTATATCAAGAAGAAGATGTTAATTGCATTCAGATACCTATGAATGTTATTACAGAGAAAAATATAAAAAGCGGTTTAGACCTAAGCATGCCTGCTACTCTAAATGCTTTAGGATTTAGCATTCCTCAAAATACACGAATTCAAAAGGATAAATTACTAAAAATATTAGATAAATTCAATTATTGGGAAGATGATGCTGACCACGAGGCAATTTTGGATTTATAGACAATTTTTTTTTTAATCATAATAGGGATTATACGAAAGTTACTCACCAAATGTAAGCATAACTATCAAATAACCCATAATATCATTCACCACTCCTACACATAAGTTGAATAAATCTTGAGCTTCTTCAATATTATATATCTTTTCTGGATGATTAGTAGGATTTCTATAATTTGCTCTTATTCTATCTAAATTATCAATTAATATATTGAGTTCTGGTATACTAAGACTTTTTAAATGTGTAATGAGTGGACTCCAATTCATATTAGATGTATCAATATCTGGAGATAAATGCTTTAATGCGAATCTTATAAGACCTTCCAGCCCCCTTAATATGTGGAAAGCAGAAGCCGTTGGGCGTCCAAATGCAATACATTTTCCACTCTCTTTGAAATCATACTCTACACCACTAGGAAGCCAACCAAAAACACCTTCCGCGAATAAAGATTTAATATTAAATGTTAGCTTATTTACATCAATTCTTTTTTCAGTAATAAAAAATGCATATTTTGTTGTGCTTTCCGCATTAACCATAAAATTTAATTTTTCTATGATTTTATGGAGTTCTTCTTTGTCAGATTTTTCTAGTACTTGATCTTCTGAAGTTTTTTCTAGTCTTTCTTTAAATTGCTTTAATATTATTATTCCTTGCTTTGTTACAGTAAATTCACTTTTTTCAACGAAATCGATTAAAGTATTAATATTATCTAAAATAAAATTTTTACCGTGGACACTTGTTCCAATTGCAACCATTCTCAGGTACTCTAAATTACTTCCTAAGCTAATATATTGTAGTAAAGTTGTAGCTTTCATTAATTATCGCCCAAGGCTTTCATATTAAAATAATATTCAACCAAATTATAATTAGTTTATTAATTCATCAATTATTTCATTTTCCTTATTAAGGACAGAATAGTAATCTTTTTTTATTCTTTTATGTAAAAACGATACAATGAATGAAATTGATTTTAAACTTCTTACAATTATGGTTCATAATTTTCAAATTTTGTATAATCCTTCTTCAAAGTTCGATTTTTAAGTAATACTTTATATGTAAGCTATAAGAATAAAACAGTATATTCAAAAAAGGGTTTTATTAATTTCACCAATAAACTCAAAGTGTATTTAAGCCGAGTAAATTGGGTTATAGCATAAAATATATTTATGAAGGATATATAATTTTGATTAGCATGCACGACTCTGTTGCCGCCACATATCTAAAATATTTTTCAGACGATCCTAGTAAAGGTCGAAAATCAATTGTAAAAGTATATAACAAAAAGCTAAAAAAAGAGCAAAATTTAGCTGTTGATAGTTTTCCTCTTAATAGAAAAGCATTTAGTGCAGAAGTTGAAGAATTTCATAGCACTCTAGAGAAAAAATATGATTCATTCACAGATATTATCTCGAATCGATATCCTCTTTCTGTTACAGAAGAGAAGATGAAGATTGGAACATCAGTTTTTTTTAATTTTATTCTTCGGAAACCGTTAATATTTAATAAGATTAAGGAATATCATAGTGGGCATCTTGAATTAATAAAAAAGTATGGGAGCGACCCTTGGCATTCTTTCGAGCTAATTTCCTCTTTATTTTTTGAACTTCTCACTAAACGACCTTATCCGATAAAGATTTTCCTTTATCCAGAAGCGTTATTTATCACTAGTGATGATCCCATAGTATATGAAAGGCATCCGTTTGGAACTATCTATATGCTTCCAATCGATCGAAAACATCTTATTTGTTTAGGGTATTATATTGGAGAACATCTATTGAGCCAGTTAGATCAATATATAGACCAACATAATTTCCGTCCTAAAAATATAAATATAAAAATAAGAAAACAAGCAAGGACTTTTTATGTTATTTGAAGATTTCTTTATTCTTTAGGTTACGAGATATATGAAAGGTTTTCCTTATCGAGACTAGTTAGGTATTCTATTAACATCCCATCAGGTCTTCGATCCGGTGAGATATAAGTTATTTTTAAGTTAGGAATAAAAACTCCAATACCTTTTTCCACAAGAATTATCGCTGAGTGATCTGTTTCTTTAAAGATTTTCTTACTCCCTTTTAAGAAATCAAAATATGTAAGTTATGAACTCATTCCGGAGTTCGTTGAATTCGGTTATAAATTGCCCCGTTATTCGAAAAATTATTACCTCTTCAAAAAAGTTTTCATGATTGAAAATAAATGGTCAAAGTTATTAGGGAACTGAATTAAGGAATTTCCCCAACTTTACCAAGTGCATCTGCAATAACTCTATATGTTACATTACCATCTCTATTTATCATTTCTTCATGATTAATGTACATTAATCCCGTAGTGTGTCGGTAATAATGCTGAACATTATTATCTGGATTCCATACAATGTCCCATAAATTTTGACCAGAATTATTATTAACTTTAACTGCCCATCTAACCTCATCGTTGTCAGTATCGATTTCAAATCGTGTATATCTATCGTTTAATGTAAAATGTGACTCCATCCAACTATTGTTAGTAATCACCTCCATATGTAAAAGATCTTTTCCAAACATGCCAAAACCACCCTCCCACCAGTCTAATGTACAGTCATCACCTTGATTGCCGTTTTTATGCCAAGCTTTAAATTGTACAATTATCTCTTTAGAAATCTTAATATTTTTCGTATCTACAATAAATTCCACATTTCTCTCTTTAGAAATCTTAATATTTTTCGTATCTTCAATATACTTGAAAAATTCTGCATTATTTTTTGAAATAAGATCCCTATTTGTAAGAGGAGCCTCAATTTCTCTCTCAAGTATAAGCATCCAACTATCTAAAATTTGAATATATACTTTCAGAGTAAATTTTATCTTTTTGGAATCTGTGTCCCAATTAGATATTTCCCCTTTTCCTTTATATCCTTTATACTCAAATTCTTGAGTAATATTGCGATCAATATCGAAGGTATAATGGATTTTTTTACCCAGTATTAAAATACTAATATCTAAAGTAAAAACACCCTCAGAATGAATTAATCTAACACTAACAGCAACTTTTACACCGTAAATTTTTTTTTCAAAATATTCTTCCCAAATTATTGTAGCCATGTTTCTCCTCATCAATTTTCAAATGATTTAATAGTATAGTAATTTTTTCATATAAAAAGGTTATATCTTTTTATGAAATTTAAATTATATTTTAATACTCCTTCTTTAGTTTTATCTAGTTTTTTCAATGAAAATTTCATTGAAATCAAACGCTGAATTTACCTTTCCTTTCGATTCAAGTGACCCGAATTTGCCAACTGTTTCCTTTTGATTTTGAAAAATTGTAGTAATTTAAATAGGGCGTTTTCGAAAAAATTATTGTAGGTTTTTTTACTTATTATTTGGGTATTCTATGAACCATTGGAAGCGTAAAAAATAACCACAGTTCACTTTAGGTTACTCATTATGAATTTAACAAGCATTAAAATTCAGGATAGTTGTATTTTTATCGAAATAAGTAAGTTAATATTAAGAAAAGATTAAAAAAAAATCGTCTATTTAAATTTAAGCTATGCTACAGTTTAATTATGCTATTTTCATTTAAAGCCAAATAATCCAAATATTTTACGAGCTCTGGACCGACTGCTTTTAGTAATTCATAAGAAAGAGACTCCCTAAAACTCCAAACCTCCACTTTCTTTTGAAAGGTTTCAATTAATTCCACCAGACGAGCATTGTTTATGGACGGTCATCTTAGCCTATTTGCGATGAAGAGAACATGGAAATTTGCTAGACGAGTTTACAAACGAGAGAGGGAGAGGTGGAATGTCTGAATCAACTCTTTTCTCAGCTATGGAAACCGCTATTACAATTTTTATTTGAAGAAGTTTGAAGGGTGGAATATAACGAAGATGAACTTCCTTGTAGTTTAGATGTTGGTCTAAAAAGAGTTGTAGATAAAATTGTTATTGAAATCAACAAAGTGCGTCAAGGTAAGTGTGGTGATACATATTAGATATTCTGAAGATAATATCTATGTATTACTATACTTTTGTGGTATGATTGTAGCCCTATTCATTTATTAATTAAGATTCACTGCCGAAGAAAATTTCTATCTAAATGGATATATTTAAAATATCCTATTGAATGAATGATATATGGAAAAAAAAGAAAGAAAAATTTGGCAAGAATCAGCAGGAGATACTGAAAGAGATTATGTGGATATATGCTTACGTAATCAAGTTATTCTGAATGGTCCAGGAAGATTCGGTAGTTGGCCTGATTGTAAGGATGCTCTAACCGATTTTGGAGAAAAAATTAATGTTAGCAAGAGCAAAAAGATAGAAGATCTCCGAAGATTTGCAGAGGAAATGAAGGAAGGAGATATCGTAATTTTGAGAACTGGGACAAAATTCGTTCATGGGGTAGGACTTATCTCGGGAAATTATTCTTGGAATGACCTCTTTTCGGATATAGACGGATGGGATATCCAACACATAAGACGAGTGAAATGGGTGTGGGATAAAAGGTCAAATGGAGGCAAACCAATGGAATTTCCAATTAATACTTTAAAACAAGGAGATACAACGCAAGCGTTAGGGGATTTACCTCTAAGAAAACCAGTAAAAAATTGGCTAGATTCTTTAAAAATAGATTATGAAAAAGTCTCATTGAATGTTAGTGAACTTCCAAATATCTCTAAAGAAGTAACACTGGACCAAATTGGCGAGTTCCTATTTAGTAAGGGTGTATCCAGTAATTCAATAGAAAATCTAAAAGAATCCATTGATGACCTTCAAATGATAGCAAGATGGTATGATCACGATTCAATATTGGAACCCTCAGAATTTGAAACTGAAGCTTATTTAATCATCCCTATTCTTCGAAAATTGGGTTGGACACCCCAAAAAATGGCGTTAGAATATAAATCAGAAAAAGAAAAAGTAAAGAGAATTGATATTGCTCTGTTTTCAAGTTTACCACGCTCAGCTGAAAATATTGTCGCTTTAATTGAGGCTAAAAGAAAGGGAAACTCAGTTTTTCATGCTTTCCAACAAGCAAAAGACTATGCTAAAGAAAAACCTGCTATTAATAGATTGATTGTAACTGATGGGATCAGATATGGAGTGTATTTAAAAGATAAAGAGGCCTGGTACCTCCATGCTTATATGAATTTAACACGATTCCAAAAAGAATACAAGATTTATACTTGTTTAGGTATTTTAGAAGCATTATGGGTAATGAGTCCCGAATGGACTAAAGATTAATATATACAAAAGAAGAGAAAGGTAAAAATGAAAATAGAAGTTCCAGATATTAAAGCAATATATGAAGAAATGATGAATTCCGTTTCAATACCTATTTCTGCATTAAGGGAGGATTCCTCTGTCCAAAAAACAATTTTAGAGAGGATTCAAGAATATAACAACGAATTATTAAAAATGAATGAGAAGAGTAATTTTGAAAAGATTATTGAATTTTGTATAGCACTTCTAATGAGAGCAACTTCTGAAAATTTCATGCTCCCTACTTTAGAGTATTTACTTAAGAAATATAATAGTGTTGAGGATATTTTAGGAGATGTAGATTTCATAGAAAAGACAAAAATGAAGTTGAAAGAATTACATTACAGATATCCAGAAAAAGGAGCCACAGTAATTTTAAATGCAACTAAAATATTCCATACAGAATATAACTCTGATATAGAGGAATATTTAAAATTATCACAAACTCCCAAAAACCTTGCGGATGATTTTACGGCTGATACGATGATAAAAATAAAAAATGTAAAGTATAAAGTAAGAGATTTGGGGATTTCCATGTTCCTTAATAATTACATAGCACTGGATACCCATATAATAAGGATACTTTTAAGAACAGGTTTAATTCTTAATTCATATACCTTAGGCATTGCACCCTATTCGGACCAAAATAACTCAGCTAGATATTTAGATATGTGGCGTACAGTGAAATCTCTTGCCGAAGGAGCAAAAATACCGTTAGGGGAGTTAGATCGTGCGTTATGGAATTTTGGAAGATCTATATGCAAGAGTCAAAATCCCAAATGTGATGATTGTCCTATTTCCAAAATATGTTGTTTCAGTAGATATAAACAAAATTAAATAACTATAAATCTTCACTTATTTTGATTAATCTAATTCAAATTTAAATACAAATCATTTATTTCTCCATATCTAATGTAATTGAATTCATCACGAAGATTGTTAAACATGTGTTCTAGGGTTTTTTTAGCCTCTTTTTTGTTATTGTTGTTCGTGAAAATGGTGGCCTTAATCATATATAAATAATATATTCTTCCCGTGATTCTTTTTGGATTAACATTTTCAATTAAATTATCTAAATCATCTATAATTTTTAAAGAAAGAGAACTAATTGCGTTTCTATTGAAATATATTTTCTCAAGTATTATATCGTGGTTTTTGTTGTTGCTCCAATTTATCATTTTCATAATTTCCACAAACAACTTCTCAGTAAATCTAACTAATTCGATCTCATAACCTGCTAATAATTCGTGTGATAAAATGTCTAAGATTAATAAATTGAAATATATCGGATCTTTCTTCATCTTTTCAAAATCGATAAGCTTTTCTGTAATTTCAATAAAATTAATAAGTTCAAGTTCTTTATTATCCTTTAAAAGAGTTAATACTTTACTCAAAACCCATATAGTATAATATTTATCTTCCCATTTTAATTCCAGATCCTCTTGAAACCATTTTATTAGTTGGTAAGCCTTAAGTTCTGCACTTTTATAATATCCATTTCTTAAATCAACTAAGACATTAAGAAATCTCAGTTTTTCTTTTGGATAATCTTCTAAGCTCTCAAGATACTTCATACTTTTTGAAATTCTATCATCTAAATCAGGATATTTGAAACAAGCTAAAAGAAATGATGCATATCTCTCTTCTAACCATTTAATATTCCAATCTGACCTGTTAGTTTCTTTATACTTCTTAAGTTCGTTATTTCTATGTTCATCAAGCACCGGTAAAAAATCCTCTAACTTATTCGCTTTATATGCAATTTCTCCCCATGTTTTGAGTTCATATTGTTGAATCTCTGGGTTTAATAACTTATAAATGTGATACTTCGTTTCGGGGTAATGATAATCCTTTAAAATTAACAATAAACTTAGAAAATCAGGTATTTTCCTATCAGTATTTAATGCCCGAGTAATAAAATCTAATAATTCAAGTTCTTGATTAAATTTCTTATCTTCTATGAAATGTATGACTTCAAATAATTGCTTTACTTCCGAATTTTTAGATGTTTTGATATATCTCTCAACTTCTAAAGCCCATTTAAACGGATACCAAGTTAAATTATTCTTAAAATATTTGAATATCTGCTTCTCAATTCCATGAATTTTTATTTTTTTAGGATTCATACTCCAGATAGTTTTAAATAGATTGGTTATTTTACCAATCTCTGATAAACCTCTCTTGAATCTTAGAAAATGAAGATTTAACAAATTGGGAATCGAAGAATTCGGAATTAATTGATAAAATTTTATATTCAATTCATTATATTTCTCAAAATCATTCGCATAGGAGTAGTAGAGCATTTTTAAGAGAGTAGAAACTATAGGGAATGCTTTTTCAAAATTCTCCTTATTTATTATTTTAAACATTTCATCAATATATCCAGTTATAGCATAGGAACTGGCAAGAATTATTTCATAGTAATCTCTTTCTTCTGCTGAAATAGATTTTAATTGATCTTGGAGGATATTAAATAATCCCTTTCGATTTTTCTCTCTTTTCCGTATCAATAAACTAATATTACCGATAGATCTTTCAATATCGGATTTAAAAATTAATTCTTCCAGAATATTTTCTTTTTCTAGTAGAATATTGATTTTTTTTAGACCATTTGATATCTTCTTTGTATAATATTTCTTTTCCCTGATTTTTAGATAATCTGGAAAGGGCCGGATAAACCATAAATTAGTAGTAACTTTGGATTTATATCTAATATCTTCCTTAAAATTTTGATAAGCTTGTTCATAAATCTTATTAGCCTTAGCTAAATCATTTAAATTTAGGTAACAATCCGCTAAATATATCGTATTTATATTGAAGGGTGATAAAATACTACTATGAATGTTTTCTAAAATTCTTGGAGTTTCTTCATTAAACCTTAGAATGAATTCTAAACATAACTTATACTTTTTCTGATTATAGAGATATTTTATTAATGAATTTTGAATTGAAACGGGGTCATGCTGTAAGTTTATGCTTACATCCCTAAACATACTCCCTTCAGATTCTTGATTTTTTCTATCAATGAGAATATTGATTTGATCCAATAGGTTTAATATTTCCTTAAAAATTTCATCTGTATTTAATCCAATTTTCTGATAACAAAAGATTAGATCATCTGTAAGTATTTTTGCGGTTGTATTGAATGGTAACCTCCTATTTAAATCTGTTAAATAGTCTTTATAAATCAAAATCGCCTGGTTATATTTTCCTGCTTTTTTATATAACTCTGCAAAATTAAATTCTTGAATTTCATAAAGATATGAATGACCTATTATGTGTAAATAGGGTATATTGTACTTAATCTCCTTTTTAATTAGTTCAGCTAATTCAAACAATTTTAATCCTTCGTTAAATTTATCTTGTTGGAAATATAAGAAGCCTAATTCATTTATAGCCCAAACATTTTTTGGAGCGATATCAAGAATCTTTGTAAGAGTACTTTCAAGGTTTTTTTCTCTATTAAGTGCTTTTAGCATTAAAGCTTTAATTTTCAGTGGAATTATTTTACATTTAGAATTTTTAACAAATTGGTTTATATCTTTTAATCGGGATCTTAATTCTTTTAAAAATATGTCTCGTTTTTCTTCAAATTCGCTGACATTACTTTCATTAACATCAAATTCAAGTCTCGACATAAGAATTTCTGAAAACTCTTGAACTTTTTGAAGGAAAATAAGCTCTTCTGATTTCCTTTCATCCTCAGAAAATCGTCTGTAATTGTTTAGAAAAATTCGAAAAACATATGATTCTAAAAAATTGTTCGGAAAGTAATCTATAATTTTTATATAAATTCCAAGGGCTTCAGCAATCCTACCATTTCTTTCCAAAGCTTTTGCATATTCAAATTTAAAATCTCTATCTGGAATAATTGAATTAAGAATTTCCAAAATATGCAAATTAATTTCATTAAATCCATGGGAATCTAACTTATTAATAAAGAATCTAATGATTTTAATAAATTTAGTTAAATCTTCAGTTGAATTAAATAAATTAGTTAAAAAATTGATTAAATCCTTGTTATCATTGAGTTTATTATTCACTAACCCTATTATTATATTAGATATTAAAAATAATAGGTTATCCGGGTATAATTTAAGAGCTTCGTTCATAGATAAATCTATTTTGTCTATATTCCATTGTTGAAGGGAAAATAACAAATATATCAAATTTTCTAACAAAAATTCGTCAGTTGGATACAATTGTAAGAGTTTCTCATTAATTTCAATCGCTTTCTTTCTATCAGGAAATTTTTGATTGAAAAAAATAAAACCAAGAATAAGAAATTGTTCAGTATATTTATTCCTTAAAGAGATGCCATCAGCTATAAGCTGTTGAATAAATGGTTCTAAACTCATCTTCCACTTTTCATAAAACCAAAAATCACCTCTTAATTCTATAGAATAGTTATAAACGAGAATTTCTAAGAGTGAAAGGTTATTTTTTGGATTATTCTTATCTTTTAAGTATTGATCAACTAGTAGATCGATTTTCTCTTTTATAAGATCCTTAGAAGCCCCTTGGGTAAGTAAAATTGGAGGGATTTCATCTGAGTCTGAGGACAACAGTTTTCTTTTCAGTTGAAAATCGATAATTTTCCTTTTTTCATTATTCATCAGATTAAAAGGCATTTTAATTGGTGTTCTTGTGGAAATAAAGTCCTCAATTAAGATTTTTTTAATTAAATAAGAAATCTCCAATTTGAAATCGTTAATAAAGTTTTTATATTCACTAAGATCTTGATTTAGCTCACAAATAACATTATTTATAATATTTTGAATTAGTTCTTCTTTAGAGAGATAAAAAGAGCGTTCCTGCCAATAAATTACTTTAAGATAACTCTCGATTAATGGTAAAATAGCTTTAATGAATTTATCAGACATTAATAAATAGACCACATTGTCCCCTCTTTCAATTATGAAGAGCTTTTCTCTTAGCAAGATATTATTATTAATTATTTCAATAAATCCGGGCTTATATGGAGCAACTTCAAACCCCTTCGCAGTAATTGTTTTTCTCCAGATTGGATGATGGATTAATATTTCAGACAGAATTTCAAGTAAATTAAAGAATTTCATATTTTCAGGACCGGAAATCGATTCCTCAATTTGTATTAATTGAAATTCATTCAATTCATCAAAAAATTCAAAGATCTGTATTGTCCAAGGTTCTAAAGCGTTATTGGACGCTTTTAAATAATTTTTCAAAAATAGTTTTTTATTTCTTGAAATAAAATCCCAGATAGATTGGTTTATTTTAAAGTCTTTAATTATTTCTTCTATATATTCTATGTCGTATTTTCTTAAGAATTCAGAATTAAATACATCCAAACCTATTTCAGTTAATTTAAACGCTCCATTTTTAGATTTTGCTTTACCAATATGTTCAATATATTTATTTTTTTTTAGTAAATATGCTTCTTTTAACTCTTTATTACTCAAAGCTTCATTTTCAATATTTTGAAGCCAATTTAGAGCCCGAGAGAATGATGTGTTTGCCAAACCAATTTTCTCTTTTATTTCTGAATAGCTCATAGGCTTGATATTTAGCCCTAAAATCTTTATTATTTCTAAATAATCTGAAGTTTCGAAATTTTTCATTTCTCTCACATAGAATAGTATTACTTTATTTAATTTAAGGAAGTTTTCATATTTATCTCTACCAGATCTGGTAGTGATTTTCCATACGAATTTTTTTATTTCTAATTTTTTGTACTAATTATTAGATAAGGTTTAGTAAATAGACCTTTGACTTAAGAAAAAAATCAAAAAAGAATAAATAACAAGGAGCTGATTAATAAATGATATCTGATCTTCATGGATTCGGATTATTTGATGCAATTGAAGAGATCATAGAGATTCTAGAAGATTGTATATCTTTAAGAGAATATACCTTATTGATAATACATGGCTATAGGAGAGGGCAAGTATTAAAAAATTATTTTCAATCAAAAAAATTCCTTAGGGATATGGCAAATGAGGGGTACAAATTAAAAGAATTAACACATCCCAATCCAGGAGCTTCTATGTTTAAAATAATCCAATCTAACAAAAGAAATTGAATAATAAAAGGGAGAAATAAATAAAATGTTTGAAAATAAGTTAATAAGCATAAACCTTCATTTTTGGCCTCACTGTAATATGAAATGCAAGTATTGCTTTGCAAACTTTTCTCATGTAAAAAAATCTCTTTCAAAAGAAGAATGGCTTGAAATTATTCAACAACTAGCCGATTTTGGCATGAAAAAAGTTAATTTCGTTGGAGGAGAACCTACTTTATGTCCTTTTTTAGGTGAATTGATTGTTTTTTCGAATAATTTAGGATTGACAACCGGAGTTGTATCTAATGGAACTGGAATAACACCATGGTTTCTTAACAAATATGGGATGTATATTGATTGGAGAGGATTGAGCCTTGATTCTGGAAATGAAATAACTCAGCAGAGGCTTGGGCGAGGGGATGGTTCATACATTCGAAACACGATTAAAAAGAGTAAAATGATTAAAAAAGTAGGAACTAAATTAAAGATCAACTCGGTTATTACTCGTCTGAATGTAAATGAGGATATATCTAAGGTTATGGGCAAAATCCAACCCGATCGGTGGAAAGTGTTCCAAGTACTAGCGATTAATGGCCAAAATAATGAAAAATTAGTAGATTTAAGAATCACAAATTCAGAATTTAGTATTTTCATAAGAAGACATGAGAAACTCAATCCAATCGCAGAAGATAATGAGGCGATGCTTGAATCATATATTATGGTTGATCCTATGGGCAGATTTTATCAAAACTCTGGAAACACCTATATTTATAGTGAGCCTATTTTGGAAGTCGGCGTCTTAAGAGCATTTAATCAGGTAAGATATAACCACGCTAAATTTATTGAACGAGGTGGAATTTATGGGTACTAATTTCAGATTCAATGATTTTGGCTTATTTAAAACTATAGATAAAGGAGGTGAAAAGAATGGGAAAAAGAAATGATGATAGATCGAATAGCATGAATCCAAACAATTCAACATATCAAGCTTCAATGGATAATCGTTCTAATCAGTTGGATCCTAATCATCCGGAATATAAAGAGGACTAGGATGAAGAATAGTGTAAAGAAATCAAATATAATTTGAAATCATTTTATTATACTTCATACTACTATGAACTATCAAAAAAGCAAAACCCTATATAAGTATAAACAAAAGAATTTAATGATAAAATTATCCTTGCTAACTATGTTGAGACGAAAAATTAAAAGAACAATCTTTTTTAAAAAATTCTATGTGTTTATAGAACATGTAAATGTGGCATAAAAGAACACGATGATTCATAATTTTGATCATATAGGCTAATTAGGGAATCTTCTTTTTATCTTCCTTATTCAACACATCCTTCCAACTGACATCTAATGCATCCTCTTCCGTTAGACCGTCGTCATATTCCGCTTTATAATCAAGATTATCATAGTAGAGACTTTCTAAGAAATCGATAATCTGCTTACCATTATTAAAGTCTTCTAACTTCAATTCCAAATCACTTCTTCTTACACCGAATGTATCTTCAAAAATATCAAAATCTTCAGACTCATTTCCATTCTTTGATGTCATATTATTGTAGATCTTCAATGATTATATAAACTTCTAGACCGATTTGAAAAATTAATTTTTAAAAAATTTCACTTTTTACTTCGAGAATTTTTTACAAAAATATTTAACTCCTACATCTTTTATTGTTTCTCTTCCATTAATACTTTAAAATAAATCATCCCATTTTTATAAGAGGTGGATTTCACTTGTTTAAAGACCTAAACTCTAAATTAAGAGTAGTTCAATAGCTTTCGAAGATAAATCTCCTTAGCAAGATAAAAACCAATCGTCTTTAAATAAATGAAGTTTCACATTTAGAAATTTGTCAAAAACCGTATAAAAGTATAAAAAAAGAATTTCATGAAGAAATGAGCCTTATTAACTATGAAAAGACTAAAATTTAAAAAAATAATCTTTTTTAAAAAATTCTATGTAGCTATTGAACACTTTCTATTATTTCTAATTTTTAATATTAAACGAATAAAGGGGTTAAACTGTATATAAAAAAGTTGGATTGAAGTAGGAAACCTTATACTACTATAAATAGCTAAGTAAATAAAATTTCCTAAATTAATAGGTTAATTAACTAATCAAAAAAGACTTTCACATAATTTCATTGATAATTTCCTTAACTGATTTAGGATACCAGTGAATATAATCTCTAATTTTACTTTCTGATATATTTTTAGCATAACCTGATATATTCATTAAAATCCTCCTCTTTTGAGTACCATTATAAATCCATAGGTAGATAAAGTCCAAAACTGTCTTTTCTAAATCTGAATATCTATGCTTATTCTCAATTATTCCAAATTTGAGTAATGAGGGTTTTAATTTATGAAATTTAAATTTGCGACTATTTATTGTAATTGGTTTGTTTCGATAAAGACTATCAGAAATGACGTAATCTATTGTGAAATATTCGTGTGTGGCGTTGTTTAATTTCAAGGCAGTATAGAGACCGAAATACCAATTCTTTACTTCTTTTAACTCAAGACCTTTAGCGACAAGTTTTAAATGAGAATATTTAATAGAATTATATTTGATCTCTTCCAAACTCTTTACATAAAATATTCCCTTAAAAATTCTTATGATGTATTTTTGTCTAAGGAAGTATCTAATTACATTCTCGTAATTCAAATTAAGCGAAGAACACTCAAACTTGATTTCATTGGAAGTTATAAACTCTTTGTCTGTGAGATGGAATTTTTTAATTAAAAGCGATGATTTCATTTATATTACAAAGTTACATTTTTTAGCACATTATGATATAAATACCAATAATAATTTATAAATTAGGAGTTATAAAATTTTTTTACTCTTTTCGATATCCTAAATCCATCATCATGCCATAAATTACGCCTATAAAGAGTTTAACAAGGATGGGGTTATCTTCATAGCCTTTTCTTACATCAGTTCTTATAACCATATCAGGAAAGATTTTGTTGGGAATATATTTGGTTTCAGGTTTTTCGTTATAGTATTTAATAACATTTTTCTTGAAATCTTTCAAATATTAAGTGAAAGAGATAAGTCATTTTTAGTCGAAAAGGGTTTGACTCCTCGTATGGAGGATATCCAAGCCCTATTCTCCCCGATAATTCGCTTATTAATGCTAAAGCAACATCAACGAAGGTCCTATCTAGCATAGTTAAAATACATACCCTAGAATTACTAAAAGATAGATTTTAGTTCGATAGTTACAAAGAATAACTATAAAAAATAGTCTTGTTTCAAAAACTAAACTTTTTCTTATTTAACTTCTTTAGATATTCGGGTAAATCGTTAATTAACATAGCCAGAACTTCATGATCTGAATGAAAAACTATCATATTACCGTTTTCCATAATTGGATAGCGTAATTTTTCATCAGTTCTTGGATAAAGTTTACCAGCTATCATAATCGGTAATATTTTTGCTATATATGCTGATGTTTTTATCCTCACTTGCACAAATATCGCAGATCACCGTAATTGTATACCTAACAGAATTGGGGAATATTTCTATATGATAAGGGGCTTCTGGAATGCTTCCACAGACTCTATCCTCGTGTTGATGGTTTTCTGAAAACGCTTCTATTGCTGCTAATTCTTTTTTGTTTATGTACCTGGGTACATAATCTATTTTAGCGTCCTTTAATTCGAGGAGTTTTTCGTAACAATTAACTGCTTCTTTATATTTTCGGATTTTCTTTAAAGCTTTTCCTTTATTAAGCAAAGCATGCTTATGTTCTGGGTTAATCGCAAGCACCTTGTTATAACAATTTATCGCTTCTTCGTATTTATCTAACCGTTCATACACCAATGCTTTATCAAACCACACACCTTCACGTCCAGGATTAATTTCTAGCGCAGTATCGTACAAAACGATTGCTTCTTCATAGCGCTTCAGCGCATCGAAAGCTATTGCCTTATAGTACCAACCGTCGCTATATTTAGGGTCAATTTCAATAGCCTTGTCAAAGCAATGAATTGCTTCTTTATATCTTTCTAAGTCAGTTAACTTTATTCCTTTATCGATCCATATATCCTTATTTTCTGGAGCGACTTTGAGAGCTCTATTATAGTAGTTAATTGCATATTCGTCAAATCCCGCTTCATCCCAGGCTAACGCTAAATGATAAAGAGCGCTTTTAAATTGCGGATCAAGACTAAGAGTCGTTTCAAAACTGTGAATGGCTTCTTTATACCTACCTAATGTTTCTAGTATAAGCCCTTTACGAAACCAAACGTCTGCGTTTTTAGGATCAATTTCTAACGCTTTATTGAAGCTATTAATAGCATCTTCGTATTTCTTTAAGTTTAATAATGCTATTCCCTTATCAATCCAAATCTCTTTATCCTTTGGATTAATTTCTATGGCTTTCTCATAAAATTCAACGGCTTTTTTATCATTTCCTAAATCCCGTTGATCTAATCCTTTTTCATACCAATAGTTATATTTCAAGTAATTTCACCCAAATTATCTTAATAAACAAAGATTTGTTTATTATTCATTTGATTAATATTTATCATTTTTATAAAGTTTTCAGATTTTAAATATTTAAAAAAAGGAGATATAAAATTTTTTCGATTTCTTAAGTTCATTTCTAAAAGTATGTAAAATAATAATACTAGCGTTAGCAAATTCTTTACAAACAAAATTTTAAAAAATAATGAGACACTCGTTGTGGTTTAACACAACGAGTGTGCTGCCCTATACTGGTAGGGTAATTTATTTTCTAAATTAAGTTCAAATTCAGTTTCCGATTCAATTCCACTAGCGTGTGTTTATAGCGCACGCAATTTATGGTAATCATGAGCTACTATATATGTATAAACAAAACTTATATTTAAATGTTTTTACGCCAGATATGATAATAAAGGAAACAGAATTCGAACTAGTAAATAATTAAGGAGACTGAATTTGAAAAGACTTTTCATTACAATAAAAAATGTATCTAAAACCGAAGAATCGAATATCCTAATATAATAAAATTGATGTTGCACAGGAGAGATCGATAGAATGATAATATCTAACTAAAATTCTTATTTCTCACATACGATTTTTCTAATGAATCAAAGAAATCTTAGAAGTTTCATTATTTCATTCAAATCATCAATAAAGCTTATAATCTCTGATTAATAATATTTTTATAAATGGAAAACCCAGTTAAAGAAAAATCAGAAATAACAGAGGATTTAGAGAACCTAATTAATGAAATTTTCCATAATTATAATGAAAGTGAAAATGCTGTATATCTATTATCAATTAAAATTATAGATTTAGTAAGTAAAAATAGAGTAATGACTGAATTTATAATAAAACAATTAATATCAAATCATATTGATAAAAGATTTTTATTTTTATCCAAGCCTATTGAATTTCTAAGAGATGTTTTGGATTTATTTCTTTCACATGAAAGTTTAAAAGAAACTTTAGAAGAAAAAGAAAAATTTATGGAAAAATTGAGTGAAGATATAACAGAAGTACTCAAATCAGAAGGACCTCTAAAAGCTTATGAAATTACCGAAATATTAAATAAAAAACTCAAGAAAGTAAAATAGACTTCCAAATATACAGGAAAAGTCGTATATGCTATGAGAATAACAAATAAAATGTCCTAAACACTAAAATTAAATCATTATAATTTTCTGATATTCTCAGTTATTTCATATACTAATCTATTTCCATAGCTCTAAACCCAGCATTTATTGGATCCGAAAAGAATGAAATTTCTAATTTGTCAAGGATAGAACTCGGAATATCCGCAAAATCAATCTTATTTTCTGAAGGAATTAGAATTGTTTTAGCTCCAGAATCAAGAGCAATTTGTAATTTTTCTGTTAACCCACGTATTTTTCTTAAACCACCATGAATGGTCATCTCACCTAAAACAACTAATTGAGGTTTTATCGCTTTACCAAGCAAGGCAGAAATCATTGCAATATAAAAGGCAACTCCCGTTTCAGTTCCTTCTTTACTCTGCATCAGATTGACTACTTGAATATGGAAATCATAATCTTTAATATGTTGATCAATTGTCAAATCACTCAGATTTGCTTTAATAAAATCAAAGGCTGTTTGAATAGTTTCTTTCATAGCTGATGAAGGTGCTCCAGTAATTCTTTTTTGACCTGTTCCTTCCATTATCTTAACCTCAATTCGAAATAGACAGTTCTTTCTTTCAGCAACATCTAAACCAATAGTGAATACGGTCCCTGGTTCTAACATTTTTGGAGGTATTAAATCAGAAACTCCTCTTTCTGGGACATTTACAAATCTTTCTTCACCTGTTTCAATATCTATGTAAGAAAAGTTAACTTTCCAATATTCTATACCACCCATTTTCTTTAGCTGTTCTTTAATTCTTCTCCGCATTTCCAAAGCTAATATCAAATACGCTTCTAATTCTTCTTTTTTAAAGATCCCATCTGGATGTAATAATTTTAAATATCCTGAAACTGTTTTTCGAACAGCTTTAACATCTCTCTGGTTTAAATGATCACCTAATCTGAAAAATTTATTTAAAGCGTCCGTAAAATTAAATTTCCTTAGTTCTCTCAAAACCTCAGCAAAATAATCAACAACAAATCCATAATGTATACTGAAAAATTTTGGTTTTAATTTTAATACTTCCCAACCAGGTAAGTAAAAATGAAATCGATCAATAAGAGCTAAATTTTGCATTTCAGGTGGTAAAGGGGTGAATAAATGAGAAGTTTTCAAAATAATATCAATATCTCCATCAATATTTCCATTAAAAACCATAGAGGCATTAGCATTAATTTCTTCTTTACCTCTTGAAAAACTCCCAGATTCCATATAATCTTTTAAAATCATTAATGTATCAGAATTTCTAAACTTAATGCCGGCAACCTCATCAAATGCGATAGTATCCCATAATCCGACCAGTCCAATCTTACCAGTTCCCAAATGCATGAATAAATTTGCTACTGTCGTTTTTCCTCCTGAAATTAAAATAGAAAAAGGAGATAATTCTCTAAATGTGTAACTTTTTCCTGTAGATCTTGGTCCAAGTTCAATTAAATTAAAATTATTTTCTACTAAAGGAATTAATCTTGATAAGAAAAGCATTAATAATCTTTTACTAAATTCTGGATATTTTGGTTCAAATCCCATACTACGCATGAGAATATGGAGCCACTCTTCATTAGAAAAGTATTTTCGTTTTTCTCTAAACTCATTTATATCGATTGTAGCAGACTGAATAGGGTTGATTTTGTCGATAACAAAAGGACGGTGCTTTTTCTTATAAAAAATTTCCTCGTCATACTCTATATCTATTGATGCCCAAATACCTCCTTCAAGAAGTTTTTCAAATTTTCTAACATTTTTTGCGTTAATGTTAACATATTTTAAATTTAAATTAGATAATTCTGCCCAATATTTATTTTCAGTTTCTACCAATTTCACTTTAACTTTATCAATTACCTTGTATGAATTTCTTTCTTTTATAAAAGATTTTATTTTTTCAGCTTCGTCTGGTCTAGCATAATGTGTTGCTAAAAACTCTTTTACATAGTCTAATCCTTCATTAATAACATCTTGATTAGTTGAGGAACAATATTTTCCCAGTAAATATTCTAAAACATATGTTGGGACATTAGCTCCACTTTTTAATATCCTCACAAGATCTTTTCTAACGATTTTTCCTGGAAAAATCTCGCTTATTCTTTTGTCTAAGTCATCTAATTCTACCATAAATACATCATTAATATATATTAAAAATCGTCTTTAAACTCTTTCTTAATTTCTACACGTATTTTATCTAATATTTCTTCTGTATCATAATCTTGAACTATAATTGAAATTTTAGTTCCTTTAAGTAAATTAGGTTTAACCAATCTTAACATCACTTTATTAACTCCAGGATTAGTATCTATT
>Ga0209977_10000167_pt1 | contig 24944 bp, 20 predicted proteins | sample SumtaG_2_FD_183113 | JGI IMG/M metagenome (GOLD analysis project Ga0209977, IMG submission 183113) | Deep subsurface microbial communities from Indian Ocean to uncover new lineages of life (NeLLi) - Sumatra_00607 metaG (SPAdes) (version 2) | ecosystem: Environmental > Aquatic > Marine > Oceanic...
GATGTGAGTGGACGTCTTACTGATGTGCTTATAGATGGAGTAGTAGAGCCTGGGTATCACAGTTTGCGATTGGATACGGAGGGATATGCGAGTGGTGTCTATTTCTACCGTCTTGTTGCAGGAGATAAGACCTTCACGAGGAAGATGATAGTGGTTAAGTAGATATGATTGTAGGGGCAGACTTACGCCTGTCCCGTTAGAGGGATTCCTCTAATGGGATATGTCTGCCCTTCTGCTAATTGCTAATAGTTAAAATAAAAGAACTGAATTCTTACCATTCCAATATTATTTTAATTTTTTATTGACAAGAGGATTAATTTTGAGTATATTGCGATTGAAAAATTATTCAGAAGGAGGTAATCTATTTAATTTAAGAAGGAGGTTTTAGTATGAGGAAGTCATTCTTTATAGTGATGGTTGTACTACTCTCATCGAGTTTTCTTTTTGGTGAGGTATTACATTTTGATGGTAGTTGGGGAAGGAATCCCTTGTTTAACATGGTTTATGAATCACCATCTGGGGTTGAGCTTATCTTCAGCATGCATGAGATGGTGATTGCGGAGATGCAGATTGATGGTGTGGAGATGAAGTCCTTTGGTGTACCTGGGGTATTTATACCTGAAGAGGGTACGCCTAATCTTACAGGAGTCTCTCGATACATTGCTATTCCACAGGGTTCTCAAGTAAGGGTGACAATTCTTGGTTCGCGCACCGAGGTTTATCATAATGTTGAGGTTGCGCCAGCACCAAATATACCACTTGAAAGTGACAAATCACCTTTACGCTATGAGAAGGATATGAGTATTTATGGTCGTAATGCATATTATCCTGAATCTCCGGTGAGGTTATCCGAACCGATGAAGATGCGTGGGGTTGATGTAGTGATAGCGGGAGTGATGCCATTTCAGTTCAATCCGGTGACAAAGGAACTGATTGTTTATAAGGACATCAGATTTCGTATAGATTTCATTGATGGTAACGGTCATTTTGGGGAGGATAGGTTACGCAGTCGTTTCTGGGAGCCGATACTTCAGGGTCATCTATTGAATTACAATTCCTTACCTAAGATTGATTTTTATGCACCTGAGCGTATCATGTCTCGTGATGGTTATGAATATATCATAATAGTTCCTGATGATCCGGCCTATTTTGAGGCCTGGGGAGATACAATCAAGGCTTGGCGTAAGTTGCAGGGTATTTCCTGTGATGTTTTCACCTTGACAGAGGTTGGTGGTACCAGTGCTTCAGCGATTGAGAGTTTCCTGAACAATGCATACAATACATGGGATCCTGCGCCGGTAGCCTTTTTATTGCTTTCTGATTATCCTTCATCTGGGGATTTATATGGTATCACATCACCAAAGTGGAACAACTATTGTGTCTCCGACAACATCTATGCGGATGTTAATGGTGATGACTTACCCGATATGCACCATGCCCGGATCACAGCACAGGACTACAGTGATCTTGAAACGATGATCAACAAATTTCTCAGTTATGAGCGTGCTCCGTATACATCTTTTGACTTTTATGACAATCCCTTGGTTGCCTGCGGGTGGCAGGATGACCGATGGTTTCAGATGTGTGCAGAGACGGTGAGGAACTTTTTTATCGATGGATTGGATAAAGATCCAGCAAGGCAGTATAATCTTGGTTCTCCAGCAAATCCATTAGTGGGAGGATTCTGGACAACGCGAAGTGGATCAAATTCCGTTATCCAGTATTGGGTAAATGCAGGATGGCTTCCCGGAATGACAAATCCGTACAATGCGAGTTGGTGGGACAACGGTTCTGCATCCGGGATTAATGCAGCGATCAACTCTGGTGCATTCTTTCTCCAACATCGCGACCACGGATCAGAAACGGGATGGGGTGAGCCAAGTTATCATAGTTCTGATCTAAACAATCTTACAAATACTGAATACGTATACGTTAATTCAACGAACTGTTTGACGGGTAAATACAATTATGCAGGTGAGGTTTTTGCGGAGAAATTTCATCGTATTGATTATGGAGCTCTTGGTTTAAATGCTGCAAGTGAAGTATCTTATTCATTTGTAAACGATACGTACGTGTGGGGTATGATTGATTTCTATTGGCCGAGCTTTGATGAGAATTACCCGATTGCTGATTTGATCGGTGCTAATAACCTAAGACCATCGATGGCAATGAGTTCAGGAAAATATTATCTTCAAGGGACCTGGTTTCCAGACGCAGTGGGAGCTGGGGGTTCAAGAGTGGTTACCTATCACCTATTCCATCATCTTGGAGATGCCTTTACCACTCTTTATTCGGAAGTTCCGGAGAACCTTTCGGTTTCCCATCCCGACGTTCTTTATTCGAATCAGTCATTATTCCCGGTATCTGCAAACAATTCAAGTGTTATCGCATTGACGGTAAATGGTGAGATAATCGCTGTTGCAGAAGGAACGGGAAGTACGGTAAGCATACCGATCCCTGCACAATCACCGCCAGATACGATGAAAGTAACGGTTACAAAAGAGAATTACTATAGATACGAGAAAGATGTTCCGATCATCAATTCAAATGCTCCCTATGTAGGATACCTTAAATCGATCATTGATGATGGAGTTGGTGGAAATGGCGATGGACTGGCGAATCCTGGCGAGTCAATAGACTGGGAGATATGGGTCAAGAACTTTAGTTCCAATAATGCATTTAGTGTTTATGGAATTCTTTCTATTTCTGATCCCTATATCAATATCTCGAGTGATTCAAGCTGGTTTGGCAATGTTGCTGCGGGAGATTCATCTCTTGGGTCAATTCCGTATTCTTTTTCGATTTCAAACAACTGTCCTGATGGGTACGTTGCTACATACGATCTTTCCGTACATGATGTGAATGATACCGTTCGGATCTCTCATCCGCTTATTGAGGTTTTTGCTCCTGCACTAACATTAGAAAGTTTTGTCATAGATGGAGCGGGAAATGGTAAGCTTGATCCAGGTGAAACTGCAGACATCGTTCTGACTATTAAGAATGATGGAAGTATTGATGCATTATCGGTTACGGGGTATCTCTATGAGAATTCTCCCTATGTTAGTGTCCCTGATCCCAATAGTAACTTTGGAAATATTGTATCAGGCGCATCAGTTGATAATGCAGCCGATCCCTTTACCGTCCAAGCGAATTCTCAGATGCCTACCGGTGAGATGATCACGTTTAAACTTGTACTAACAAGCGGAGTGTACTGTGATACTTTGGAGTTCGGAAGGATGCACTATCTTATCTGGGATTTTGACCCGAATCAATCAAGCGGACCTATCATCGATGCAGCACTTCAGGGAGGTGGGTATGTTGGTGATTATTCTTTAACCCTTCCAATATCCGACCTTAACAACTATATGGCAATATTTGTCTGTGCAGGTATCTTTGGAGATAACAGTGTCATTGGTGATAGTAGTACAGAGGCTTTGGAACTTATCAATTTCGTTAACAATGGCGGGAGGATGTACCTTGAAGGAGGGAATGTTTGGTTCTATGATCCCCAGTACGGGGGAGGATTTGATTTCGGTCCTCTTTTTGGAATTAATGGTACCGATGTTGGATTTGGTGATCTTGCGACGATTAATGGGCAGAATGGTGTGTTTACTCAGGGAATGAGTTTTGCGTACAATGGAGAGAATGCATGGATTGATCATATCGAGCCAACGGGAACTGGATTTCTTATCTTCGAAAATTCATCTCCAGTCTACGGTTGTGGAGTGGCGAATGATGCTGGAACATACAAGACCGTAGGCGTATCCTTTGAGTTTGGAGGATTAACCGATGGTTCTCCTCCGTCAACAAAGGAAGCGCTTGCAGATTCAATAATGAAATTTTTTGGTATGGCTGTTGGTGTAGAGGAGAAGCCAATGAGCAGCTTGCATCTACCGAAGGTATATGGATTATCGAATAGTTATCCCAATCCTTGTTGTAATAATGTAGTAATAAACTATCAGATTCCACGCAAGGGGAAGGTGAGTTTTAAGGTATACGATGTGAGTGGACGTCTTACTGATGTGCTTATAGATGGAGTAGTAGAGCCTGGGTATTACAGTTTGAGGTTGGATACGAAGGGATATGCGAGTGGTGTCTATTTCTACCGTCTTGCTGGAGGAGGTAAGACCTTCACGAGGAAGCTGATCGTGGTGAAATAACTCTTAAGTATAAAGGGACAGGTCCCAAAGGAAGAATATAATACTCGCGGGACCAGTCCTTGCAGGAAGAGAACATCATTTTTTTATTGACAGAGAGTCTATATTTTTGTATAATTAACAAGTTTTAACTTCAGAAGGAGGTGATACTTCTCACATTTTAACTTTCAAAAAGGAGGTGTTAAAATGAAGAGGCTTATCTTCATACTACCTATGCTTTTTATCTTTACAGGTTTTCTATTCGGTGAGGTAGTAGATTTCAGTAACAACTGGGGGAGTGAGTTGATGTTCAACAAGGTGTACGAGACACCTGGTGGTTTAGAGATCATCTTCAGCATGCACAGAATGGTGATATCTGAAATTGATGTAGATGGGATACCGATGAAGAGTTTTGGATTTCCCGGTGCATTTCTTCCCAATGATGAAGGTGCGCCGAATGTTCTTGGGACAGGCAGATATATAGCCATTCCACAGAACGCAACAGCTCAGGTAACGATACTTGATTCACGAACCGAGGTGTATCATAATGTTGAGGTAACCCCTGCATTTAATATTCCCGAAGAGAAGGATAATTCACCGTTAGTGTATGAGAAGGACATGAGCATTTACGGAGTAAATGCGTACTATCCTTCATCACCGGTGAAAGTATCTGAACGGATGAAGATACGAGGGGTAGATGTTGTAATTTTAGGGGTTACGCCGTTTCAGTACAATCCTGTGAGCAAGGAGCTTATTGTCTATAAAGATATTCGGATAAGGATAGATTTTGTAGGAGGGAACGGTCATTTTGGAGAGGACAGGTTACGCAGTCGTTTCTGGGAGCCGATACTACAGGGTCATCTATTGAATTACAATTCCTTACCTAAGATTGATTTTTATGCACCTGAGCGTATCATGTCTCGTGATGGTTATGAATATATCATCATAGTTCCTGATGATCCGGCCTATTTTGAAGCTTGGGGGGATACAATCAAGGCTTGGCGTAAGTTGCAGGGTATTTCCTGTGATGTTTTCACCTTGACAGAGGTGGGTGGTTCGAGTTCAGCGGCGATCGAGGGTTTTCTGAACAATGCGTACAACACGTGGACGATACCTCCTGCAGCATTTTTGCTGTTGTCTGACTATCCGTCATCGGGAAAACTCTATGGTATCACATCACCCATGTGGAACTCGCACTGTGTTTCGGATAACATCTATGCGGACGTTGATGGTAATGATCTTCCTGACATGCACCATGCGAGGATTACTGCTCAGAATGGAAACGACCTTGATATCATGATCAACAAGTTTTTGAGTTATGAACGCAATCCATACACAGCAACAAATTTCTATGATGAACCTTTGGTGGCTTGTGGTTTTCAGACTGAGCGTTGGTTTCAGCTTGCTTCTGAAATAGTAAGAGGATTCTTTGCTAACGAGCTTGGAAAGAGTCCGGTAAGACAGTATGCAATTTATTCTGGTAATCCACAACCTGGTGATCCCTGGTCTACAAATACGAACACTTATATGATAGTAGATTATTTTGGGGCTAGTGGATTAGGTTACATACCTGATTTGATCCCACCTGGTATTCCATGGACCACTGGTAATGCAACTGGAATTAATGCAGCTATCAATTCAGGTACATTTATCGTTCAGCATCGTGACCATGGGGGCTATTCTGGTTGGGGGGAGCCAGACTATACATTATCTGATCTTAATAATTTGTTCAATACAATGTATCCGTATGTTTTTTCCACGAACTGTTTGACGGGAGCTTATGACTACAGTTCCGAGGTTTTTGCTGAGAAGTTTCATCGGATACAATACGGGGCATTGGGAATAAATGCAGCGAGTGATGTATCGTATTCATTTGTGAATGATACATATATCTGGGGGATGTATGATTGTATGTGGCCTCAATTTGATCCAGGATATGGAGCATTTGATATGACCGGTTACAGTAATCTCAGACCCTGTCAGGCAATGACCTATGGAAAATATTATCTTCAAGCTTCGGGTTGGCCATATAATCCGCAGCACAAGGTTTATACACATCATCTCTTCCATCATCATGGTGATGCCTTTATGACACTTTATTCTGAAGTACCTCAGAACCTTACTGTATCGCATCCTGCAGTTTTAAATGTGGGTCAGACAACATTTCCTGTCACAGCGAACGATTCCAGTATCATAGCTTTAACTGTTAATGGAGAGATTATAGGTGTTGCAGAAGGTACGGGCAGCTCTGTAAACATAACAATACCACCCCTGGCACCACCGGATACATTGAAGGTGACTGTGACAAAAGCAAACTACTATCGTTACGAGGCTGATGTGCCAGTAATTCCGGGGAACTATGCGTATGTTGGTTTTCTAAAATCAACGATTGATGATGCTGCAGGAGGAAATGGTGATGGAATTGCCAATCCTGGTGAGACGATTGACTGGGAGGTCTGGGTGAAGAATTACGGAAACGATGATGCCAGCGGTGTTTACGGGCTTCTCTCTATCTCAGATTCCTACATAGGTATCTCTGTTGATTCAAGCTGGTATGGTAACATTCCTTCTGGTGATTCTGCTACCGGTTCTGTTCCATATGTCTTCTCCATTGCAAACGAGTGTCCTGATGGATACAATACTTCATTTGACCTTGATGTACACGATGCAAATGATACAATTTGGTATTCCCACCCTTCGATAACAGTTTATGCGCCTGTTTTGACTTTTCAAGATTACACAGTTGTTGATGGTAATGGTATATTGGATCCTGGTGAAACTGCGGATTTGTTTGTCACCATTGAGAACGAAGGCGGTGCGGTTGCTGAGAATGTAACATCAACATTAACAACCAGCTCATCCTTTATTACGATTAATAATAGTTCAGGTAACTTTGGAACAATTGACCCGGGTAATACCGCTAACAATTCAGCTGATCCTTACAATGTTACTGCTGACACTTCAACTCCTCCTGGTTCTGAAGTAGATTTTACTATTATTGTTCAGGCTGGTGTATATAATGATACTTTAGACTTCACATTGGTAGTTGGTCAGTCAGTTCCTTCAGATACTGGCTATTATTATGTTTACTATTCAGGTGGTCCTCATTCCCAGTCACCGGTCTTTGACTGGATTGCGATCGATTCTTCCCAGTCAACATATCAAGGTATATCCTTGGATTTGGGTGATGATGAGGTCACCCAAGTTAATCTTCCTTTTACCTTCACCTATTATGGACTCGATTATAACCAGGTAACGATTGGCTCTGATGGTTGGATTGCAATGGGTTATCAGACAACGTATGATCAGACCAATAGTGGTATTCCTAATTCCGATGGTCCTTCAGCGATGATTGCTGGTTTATGGGATGATCTTGATCCAGGCAATATTGGGCAGCCCAGCGATATTTATTATTATTATGATACAGTGAATCATCGTTTTATCGTTGAGTATTTCCGAGTTGAGCATTGGCCAAGTGGATATCATGAGACCTTTGAGATAATTCTTTATGATCCAGGGTATTATCCGACACCGACTGGTGATGGTGAGATAATAGTTCAGTATTTGTTGCCGATGCATCAGTCGGACAATACGCTTGGGATCGAGAATTATTCCGAGACTATCGGCATACAGTATTATTATGATGGTACTTATCATGAATTGGCGGTACCGGTGACTGATTCATTTGCATTGAAGTATACGACATATCCACCGGAATATGTGGGAATTGAAGAGGAGCCAGTTAGTATATTGAATCTACCGAAGGTGTATGGATTATCGAATGGTTATCCCAATCCTTGTGGTAAGAGAGTAGTAATAAACTATCAGATTCCACGTAAGGGAGAGGTGAGTTTGCGTGTATATGATGTGAGTGGACGTCTTACTGATGTGCTTATAGATGGGGTAGTAGAGCCTGGGTATCACAGTTTGAGGTTGGATACGAAGGGATATGCGAGTGGTGTCTATTTCTACCGTCTTGTTGCAGGAGATAAGACCTTCACGAGGAAGATGATAGTTGTTAAGTAGATATAATTGTAGGGGCAGACCCATGCCTGCCCCGTTAATTGCAGATTTTTACGGGGTGTCTGCCCTTTCCATTTTGGGCAACCGCCCCATTAGATAAATTCCATATCTAACGGGGTAAACGTTAGAAGGCACAGAATATGAGTGTGAGGTTACGTGTATTTTCTTTTTTCATGTTTCACCAAGTTAATTTACACACTTGAATGTCTTAACAAATAAAACGGGAGGCGGATAAAAATCTACCTCCCCGTCTGCTATAGTCGTTACTTGAGGATCAAAAACTCTACCCTTCTATTCTTCGCGCGTCCTTCTTCTGTATCGTTTGAGGCAACAGGCTTTGACTCACCATATCCTTTAGTAATGAGTCTTTCAGATTCAATACCGTGTTTTGTTACAAGATAATTTTTCACAGCATTAGCTCTTTCTTTTGATAGCTTAAGATTGTAAGCATCAGTATTAACATTATCAGTGTGACCTTGGACCTCTATTGTGATACTGGAACCTCTACTTAGAATTGTGTTGATTGTCTTCACCGCACCGTCCAATACTGGATAAAATTCAGGTTTTATTTCTAACTTATCAGTTTCAAAATAAACCTTTGGAAGCACAAGCTTGTATTCTTTCTTACCGAGAGCTATTTCAATCTCAAGTGTCTCACCTGCTTCGATTGTGATATTTCTTTCATAAGGCAGGTAGTCTTTGTCTTCAGCTACAACCTTAATTGTATGAGAACCAACGCCTAATGTCTTCTCAAGTTTTTCAGTTACAATCTCGGGTTCCAGGGTGCCAATATTAACCTCAGCTGCTACCGGTTCTTTGCTTTCCATGTCCAGAACAGTCAATACTAACATGCCTTCTTTTGAAACAGGAACAAGTGTCACATTAACAGGAGTAGTTTCACCTGCTTTAACTAATAAATCTACACTATATGGTTTATAGTCCTCAGCCTTTACACTTAACTCATATGAACCAGGTTCAAGTTCCGTAAATTCAAATGAGCCATCAATGTCGCTCTCCGTTGATGTTAAGAAAGTTCCTTCTTTGTAAATGGCAACATCTGTTTCAACCGGGTCTTTCGTTTCGCTATCAGCTGCTGTACCAGCAATCTCACCAAGTTTTGGTTTTTCTGTGACAAAATCATAGCAATAGGAAACCCCGAAAACTACTGCCCATGCTGGTGCAACACCATAGCCGGTAGTTTTATAATAGCTGTCTGTAAGCGCAGTAGGAAATGCCCTCTCATTTTCATCTTCAAAGGCACGGATGTCAACTGCAAGATCGATATTAAAGTGTCCTAATCTGAGACCTATTCCAGGTGTTATATAGTTTGCATTAGGACCAAACAGTCCATCATCATTGAATGTAAATATCCGAGCCTTTCCGCAATAGTCAACTCCGCTGACTTCGATGAATGGAACAACACGACCAAAATCGTAGCTTAGTGCCCCTTTATAGATGGAGTAATTATTTTTTAAACCATATCTTTTGTCGTTTATGTTTCTATCCACATAACCAAGATTTATATCCAAGGTCAGTTTTTTCACCTTTATGGTTAAGAGACCAAGCAGTCCCATGTCCGTTGCACCACTTGTGAAATATCGGAATATACCACCGTCTTCTGCACCAGTAGGAAATGAGATAAATGGATACAGACCATACAATACATTTCCTTTCCCAAATCCAAGTTTTGCCCCAATCTTTGTGTCACTGAGACCAGTACTTGTTATATTGTGGTCAATATCCACATAGTCAATTCCATCACCGAGATAGGAGCTCGAAATGTTAAACGAGAAGTTATCTGTTATCGCATACCCAAGCCCGAAATATAATCCCCATCCGCTGTGATTCGCTTCTCCACTTAACTCTCCAATAGTAGTGACGTCTCTTTTTTCGCCGAACCATCTAAAATAAGCCCCGCTATTGAATTGCCCAGCTGATCCGTTCTCTACAGTTATAGAGCGGAATAGTCCCTGTGTTCCATCTATATTTGGATGTCCAAATGCAACGGAAACAAAAGCCAACAATATAAAAATGTTCAACATTTTCATTCCATCTCCCTTCTTTTCCTCGTTTTTATCCTGAACTTTTTAACTGGGACCCTCGTAAATCCAAGTGAATTTCCTCCTTCATGCCAGGGGAATCCCATTAAAGAACTCACCTCCCTTCTAAAAATTTTGTATTCTATATCAAACTTACGGAGAAATGTCAAGAAAAAACAAAATCTTTTTATACCTTCACCCTCCATCGTTAATCTTGTTTAGTCATTTTGATATTTTAGTAACCCAATTACTCAATAACTTAATAACTGGTTTTCTCAGTACGTTTTCCTGTCCTTTTGGAGTGCCCACTGCTTAAAAATTTCTATACATTCGTCCCTCAGGAAATCGACTTTTATCTCTATTTTGCTTTTGCTAAGTGATTTCATCTGTTCGTTCGAAACAAGCATCTCATTAAATCCAAATCTCTTCGCATCCTTTATGCGAGCGCCATATACAATTTTTGAAATCCGTGCCCAGTAACAGGCGGTAAAACACATAGGACAGGGTTCACAGGTAGAATAAACAATACATCCCGACAGATCAACAGAGTTTAATTTCTTACAAGCTTTCCTGATTGCATTTATCTCGGCATGAGCAGTTATGTCACTATCCTTCCAAACAGTATTGCTCCCAGAGCTTATAACCTCACCATTCTTAACGACGCATGATCCAAAAGGAGACTGCCCATTCTGAACACCATACCGCGCCTTCTCAATAGCAACTTGCATAAAGTTTTCATCGTTCATAATGCAACCAATCAAACTTGATATTTATTCAACTTTCGAAGTATCTCCTCTGTCGTTACAGGTACTGCAAATCCATGTGAAAGGTTGAAAAGGCTTGCCGTATGAATCTCTTCATCGTATGTACCTGTCCCATCAATGGTGAAATAGACCTCATAACCTCGCTGAAATGCTTCCCGTGCGGTCGTTTCACAGCAAAGATGGGTCATAACGCCACAGATTACGAGCTGTTTTACACCTTTACTCTTTAATATTCTTTCAAGTTCTGTTTTGAAAAATGCGCTGTATCCTGGTTTCAGTACTACTTTCCCCCTGTCTGTATTGAGTTCCTTGGTTATGAAACTTTCAGGGTCGTCAACCGTCAGGACTTCTCCCCACCATTTATTCATTATATCATCCGGATCTTCCTTCAGAACACAATAACGTGTGAAAATAACAGGAAGGTTTTTTTCATAATATTTCTCAACAAGGTTTTTTATTTGTGAAAGAATAAATTTCCCTACAGGTATAAATGCGTGGGCATCGTCGTCGAGAAAGTAATTCTGCATATCAATAACTAAGAGAGTGGAAACCTCTGGTTTGAAGACAAAATCTTTGTGTCTCTTTCTGTGAACTTCCAATTCCTCCATCCATCCCGCTATCTTCTCTTTAACATTTTTAAAAGTAATATACTCTCCCCTCATTGTTAATAACTTATAAGTTATATCTTCAAAAGTCAAGAAAATTTTTTTCCACAGGTTATTACAGATAAAACATTCATAATTACTGAGGTTAAAAGAAAAGTTAAAATCTCTTTAAATCCCTGTTGATAATAATTTTGATTTCTCTTTGAAAAACTCTCTGGTCTCTGTCGTTTTGTGCAAAAAATGTTGACATAAACTCGAGTCTATGGTATGAATAAAAAATGGAAGGTTTAAGTAAGTACCTGAAAAAGGAAAATATAGAGATTTCACTGATGGGGAAGACACGGGAAGAGCTCTGTATGGAATTACTTACACTGCTTGAAAAAGGGAATAAGATACAGGATAAAAAGTTTATTCTAAAATCTATAGTTACAAGAGATAAAGTAATAGATTCCTATATGGGTAAGGGTGTAATATTTGTCAGGCTCCCTTTAGAGACACAGAAAAATATATCACTTGCCATAGGTGTTAATAAAGAGGGGCTGGATGAGGAAGTTTTTGATAGGGAAAAGATAAGAATATTTCTTATCATTATAACGCCTGACTCAGGAAATGAGGAGTATATTAACCTTGTTTCTGAGATGTCGAGTCTTCTTAATCAAGGTTCTATCAGGGAGGATATTCTGGATGCAAAAGATGCAGAAAGAGTGAAAAAGATCCTCCTTGGACAATGAAGAAAAATCCCTGGATACCTGTAATTCTTATCTCACTTTTTATTCTCATTCTAACATCCATACCAAGAATTCCCACACCTGAAAGAAAGATCCACTTCCTTGATAAAATTGCACATTTTATTATCTATTTCATATGGGGTTATTCACTCGCAAGGGTGTGGAGGCTGAAAACAATCCGTACAAAACTATTTATCTCATCCATTATAATCTTCATTATACTTTTCCCTGTTTTTGATGAACTTCACCAGTATTTAATACCAGAAAGGAATCCTTCTTTGCTTGACTGGGTGTGTGATAGTGCTGGTGCAATAACCGGCTTTTCTATCTTTACAAAATGGAAGGGTATCAAAGGTTTTTAACAAAGGATTCAAAACCGTTTAATCCTTTAGAACTCGCAAAAGAAACTGAAGAGATTGTTATCAAAGATGATGCAAGAAAATATACTGCATTCTACTACACAGGTGTATATGGTGGCATCTCGACTGGCTACACAGTTGGATGCTGTCTAAGATGCATTTTCTGCTGGGCATCTCCCTCGAGGGATTTCCCTGAAAAATATGGTTTCTCTGTAAGTCCTGAAGAAGCATACAATAGATTGATGAAAAATGCAATAAAGAGGAGAGTTAAAAGGGTAAGAATATCTGGAGGTGAGCCGACCATAGGTAAAAATCATCTTATCAATCTCCTTGAGCATTTAAGAAAGAGAGACGTGCTTTTTATACTTGAGACAAATGGCATCCTGCTCGGTGCTGATGACAGTTATGTGGATGAACTCAGGAGGTTCAGGAATATACACATAAGAGTATGCATTAAGGCTGGGACGGAGGAAGGTTTTGAATCAAGAACAGGTGCCAAGGGTGAGTTCTACAAACTCCCTTTCATTGCTGTAAAAAGACTTATAAGAAACAAATTGGATTTCCATGTCGCTGCAATGACAGATGAAAGAATTATGCCAAAAGAGGAAAGAATAAAGATGCTTGAAGAACTTTCAAAAGTTGGATATGATGACTGGTTAGAGGAGGAAATCTGTGACCCATACGATATGTCCATCAAAAGGCTACAGAGTGTAGGAAAACAAATTTAAGGTTTTAAGGTTCGGGGGACGGTGCTTGACTTTATTACTTTAGAAACTCAAAAATGCAACAATTTCATTGTTCTTTGCTGTAAAGAGCTACGAAAGAGCATTTAAGTCTTCCCCCACTACAACATCTTCTCCCGACTTGTTGCACTCCAAAGAAGATAGTAAGGAGTAGGTAGTAAGGAGTAGGTAGAAGGAAAAATATAATAAAAAATAAAAGATTGGTCTGCCCAATAGATTCGCAGGCTGACCTGTCCACCGAAGTTTTAACGTAGGTAGATTAGCGTAGGTGGAAGCCTACGGCTACAAAACGAAGGAAACGATCTAAACGAAAAGACTCACCCACGTAATTCTTCCAAGATTTCCGTCTTTGATTTATCCTTTATATCGGTGACCTTTTTAATAACCCTAGCTGGAACGCCGGCAGCAACCACACCAGGTGGAATATTTTTTATAACCACTGCACCAGCTGCTATGACACTCTTCTTACCTATCTTTACACCTTCGAGAATGACAGCGTTTGCACCTACAAGGACACAATCTTCTATTTTAACTGGTCTTTTTGAAGGTGGTTCAAGAACCCCTGCTATAACTGCACCGGCACCTATATGGCATCTCTTGCCTATCTTTGCCCGTGCTCCAATCACTGCATTCATATCTACCATTGTCTTTTCGCCAATCACCGCACCTATATTTATAACTGCACCCATCATTATCACACAACCCTTTCCAATTTTTGCTCCCGTTCTCACGATGGCACCAGGTTCTATCCTCGCCTGGAATTTTGTCAGGTCTGCAAGCGGAAGTGCAGAATTTCTTGCATGTATCTCCCAGTGAAATGAACTAACCTTTTTCTTATTTTTTTGCAGCCATTTATTAATAGGTGGATAATCTCCTATAAGAACCCAGAATCTTCCTTCTCCAAAATATTCAAATTTGGAACGAGCGAAGTCTTTCTCCACTAAATTCCCTCTCAAAAAAAGTTTTGCAGGCGTCTTTTTTTTGCTTGAGCCTATTAGATGCGCAATCTTTTTATAGTCCAATATCCCTCCCTTTTACAAGTGGCGATTGGCTTTTGGAGTGCAATGTCTCCCGACATTGCATGCAACAAGAGGACTTGTTGCACTCCAGAGATTCACCTACGAGATTGCTTCAACAGTGAATATGAAAGCATATTCGCATTGACAACCTTTTACTCAATAACATAATAACTCAATAACTTAATAACTGTCTTTACGAGAGCAGGTCTTTCATACTGTACAAACCTGGCTCTTTCTTTACAATCCATCTCACAGCTGTAAGTGCACCGAGTGCAAAGATTCTCCTCGAGTATGCCCTGTGAGTGATTTCAATAGATTCATTATCACCATGAAAATAGATTGTATGTGTTCCAACAACTGTTCCACCTCGAATTGAATGTAGACCTATATCGCCTTTCTTCCTTTGAAGTTCCTTCCCCTTTCTTCCGTAAAGGAACGCTTCCTTCCCAATTTTTTTTGCTATCGTTTTCCCCAGGGTAAGCGCAGTTCCACTTGGGCTATCCTTCTTTAATCTATGATGTGTTTCAACAATCTCTATATCAAAATCTTTAAATAGAATATCGGGTAACCCCTCGAGGATTGCAATAACTGTATTGACTCCCATCGACATATTTGAAGCCTTGAAAACAGGTATCTTTTTTGAAACCCTTTTAATCTCTTTTTCTTCCTTATCAGTAAGACCGGTAGTTCCTGTAACAATTGGTTTTTTATTCTCCAAAGAAAAATGGAGCAACTCTATTAATGCTTCAGGCGAAGAGAAATCAACTACTGCATCGAATTGGCATGGTAATTCGTTTATACTATTCTTAACAGGAATTGATATGGTTTCTTTTTTCTTGTCAAAACCTGCAATTATGTTAATATCCTTGAACTCTTTTGAAAGGGAGATAATCTCTTTTCCCATCCTTCCAAGAACACCAGAAACAATCAGTTTTATCATCTTATAGTGCCCCTGTTTTCTTAAGTTCATTCTTTATTACTTCAAGGGATTTCTCGCTTGGTTCAACAAGGGGTAGTCTGAGTGGACCAACATCAAATCCTATAAGCCTGAGAGCGATTTTAACAGGGATGGGATTTGTTTCCACAAACATAGCATCTGTCAACGGAAGAAGTTTATAGTGGATCTCCATTGCCTTTTCAAGGTCTCCACTGAAATAAACATGCACCATCTCCCTGACCATTCCTGGAGCAATATTTGCAGTGACAGATATAACTCCCTTACCACCACAGGACATAATTGGAATGGTGAGTGCATCATCGCCAGAGAGTAAAATAAAATCCTTACCTGCCCTCTTTTTTATTTCAAAGCACTGCTTTAACGAACCACTCGCCTCCTTTATTCCTATGATATGAGGAATCTGTGAAAGTTCCGCAACCACCTCGGGAGAGATAGATACACCAGTTCTTCCAGGAACATTATAGATAATGATAGGAAGTTTCACATTTTCTGAAACAGCCTTGAAATGTGCATACAATCCTTTTTGGGTTGGTTTATTATAATATGGTGTGATTACAAGCGCAGCATCAACCCCTATCTCTTCTGCCGTCCTGGTTAACTCGATCGTCTCCTTTGTATTATAATTCCCTGTCCCAGCAAGGATAGGAATCTCTGTATTCTTCTTTCCAAAGGAGAAGAGTTCTATCTTTTCTTCTAAACTGAGTGTTGGTGATTCACCTGTGGTACCTGAAAGAAGTATAGCATCTGTTCCATTCTCTTTATGAAATTCAAACAGTTTTTTTAATGTTTCAAAATTTATTCCACCATTTTTGAATGGCGTAACAAGGGCAACAATGGAACCTGTAAACATATCTACCTCCTGGTGTAATAAATTACACTTGATTACATAGATTTCTATTAGTTATTAGTCATTCGGATTTTGGTCTTCGTCATTTCGATCTACACTCTGTTTTTCTGATGTTCTGATAATTTGCCTTCTGCGCTGTGTTCCAGTCCTGAGCCTGTCGAAGGACTTTATCCTTTATCCTCTAACCTTCATCCTTTACCATTCCTTCTACCTACTCCCTACTACTTACTCCCTACTATCATTTATCTTGCCTTTTCAATGCCTGCATTGCCTTCTTTCTATCCTCCCATCTTATAAAGAGAAGAATTTCCCTTCCAATGGTGATAACCTCGACAATGTTTAATTTCTTCTTTGCAAGAGGTGTCAGGAGATAATTTAGCATTCCTGGAAGGTTAACAGGAGACTCTCTTCTCATAATGAGAAGGGCTATATCTCTTCTTTCGACAATTCTTAATTCTTTCTGAGATGAAATATTTCCAAGTTTTTCCAATACTTTACGTGATGTATCTGTAGGGACATAAAAACCAATATAGTCAATGCCAAGAGTGGTTCCAAAAACCTTTGTTATCCCAAAGATTCTACTTGTAAGGTTTTTAATGAGTCCTTTATCTCCTGTTATATCCTTTTTGTATATTGAAATTAAGGAAAGTTTATCCCCGAGAATAAATAGTTTTCTTGTTACCTTGCCATCTATAATTGTTCCTTCATAAGCAAGGTCTCCAAATGAGTGATGGATAATCCTAACTTTTTGAGTCTTTCCCTTAAAGGAGAGCGCATCCGAATGAATAACCTGAGCACCAAAAGAAGATAAGGTTGAGAGGTCATCCGCAGTGATGTATTTCAGTTGTTTAGCGTTGGGCAGTATAGTTGGATCAGCAGTATATACACCATTTACATCCTTTACAATCACAATTTCCTCAGCACCGAGGTATTTACCTAAAATAAAAGCGGTTGTATCGCTTCCACCTCTCCCCAATGTTCCCCAATCTCCATTTTTTTTCAATGCAATAAATCCAGGGACGACAATAGAGTCAAAATTCTTGAAGAACTCTGGAAAAAATTTTTTGATGTTTTTTTCAGTTCGGCTCCTGTTAATGCTTCCATCCTTTTTCAAAAAGAGCGGCCACTCCTTTGAATATGGTTCCAGAAGCATAGATTTTGCTCCCTCTTTTTTTAACGAGTAGTCGAAAATCCTGGCAGATATAATCTCCCCCATTCCAACAATACCCATCGATTCCTCTATAGTTACATCCGGGTCTATTCCCAGAACAAGATTATACAATTTATCTGTAGTCTTACCCATTGCAGAAACAACACAAACAAGTTTTGAACCACCTTTTATTTCGGAAATACAGGCAGAAACAGCATTCTTTATCTTCTTCTTCCCTTCGAGGCTTGTGCCACCGAACTTGTATACCTTTAGTTTCATTAAAGACCGAACTCCTTGATTCTTTCAAGAAGAGTTTTGTAACTCATTCCAAGTATTTTTGCTGCCTTTGACTTGTTACCGCCTGTTCTTAACAGAATAGAGCTTATCAGTTTTTTCTCTGCAATTCTTTTTCCTATCCTGCTTGCTTCTTTCAAGCTCATCTTGTCCGTTATCTCTATTTCACTCTCAATACCTTCAAGTGATTCTTTGATTCCTATATCTTCAGGATGTATCGTATCCCCTTCAGTTAATATGACAGCTCTCTCAATAATATTCTGAAGTTCCCTGATATTGCCAGGCCAACGGTAATTCTGTAATATTTTTTTTGTCTTTGGTTCAAATCTCATCTTCCTTTTCCTTAATTCTGCTGTAAATTTATTGATGAAATGCTCTGCAAGGAGAAGTATATCATCCTTTCTTTTTCTCAAAGGGGGGAGCTTGATTGGGAAAACACTCACTCTATAGTAGAGATCCTCTCTGAAATGTCTATTTTTCACCTCTCTCTGCAGCTCCTTATTTGTAGCAGCGATGACCCTTACATCTACTTTATGTAGCTCTTCTCCACCTAATCTTACAAATGTTTTTTCCTGAAGGAACCTCAGGAATTTCGACTGCAGAGCAAGAGGGATGTTTCCAACCTCGTCGAGAAAAAGTGTGCTATTGTCTGCAAGTTCGACCATCCCAATCTTTCTCTTGACTGCCCCTGTGAAAGCTCCTTTTTCTGAACCAAAGAGTTCATTCTCGAACAATTCAGATGGGATTGCAGCGCAGTTTATTGCAATAAAAGGGTTATCTTTCCTTGGGCTCATACTATGGATAGCTCGTGCAAAAACTTCCTTGCCTGTACCACTTTCACCTGTAATAAGAACTGTTGTATCACCTCGTGCAACCTTCTGTGCAAGTATTGCTACCTCTTTTAACTCTTTACTCTTTCCAATAATCCTTGAAAAACCATATCTTTTGCTGAGTTCTTCCTTCAGGATAATATTTTCCCTTAGAAGTTGTTGTTCTCTTGATGCCCTGTTAACAAGATGAAGCAATCTATCGGGGTCAACAGGTTTCTCTATAAAATCGTAAACACCAAGCTTCATTGCTGTCACGGCATTATCAACTGTTCCATAAGCAGTGATTATGATGATGGGTACTGTACTATCAATCTTTTTAATCTCTCTTGATATGGCAATGCCATCCTTTCCAGGTAATCTCAAGTCAAGAAGAACAAGGTCAATATCCTTGCTCTCGAATAGTCCCATTACTTCTTTTCCATTCTCTGTATCAAAGACATTGAAACCACCTGTCTTTAATACTTCTTTGATATATTCCCTGAAGCTTTCCTTATCCTCAGCAACAAGTATATTAATCACGTTTATTTTCCCCTGTATCTTTTAAGAATTTTTTCTATGATTCCGCTTGAACTCTTACCTTTTATAAACGGGATGGTGATAACCTTTCCACCATTGCTTTTTACTATGTCTGCGCCAACAATCTCTTCCTCACTGTAATCACTCCCTTTAACAAGGACGTCCGGAAGGATTACCTTTATCAGACACTCAGGAGTCTCCTCATCAAAAGAAATAAGGAAATCTGTGAAAGAAAAATGTGAAAGGATGAAGAGCCTGTCTGAAAGAGGGATTAACGGCCTTCCTTTCCCCTTTATTTTCCTGACAGACGAATCGCTATTAACTGCAACGAGCAAAAAATCACCATAGGATTTCGCTTTCTTTAAGTACTCAACATGCCCTCTGTGGATTAAATCAAAACAACCATTAGTAAAAACGAGAGCCTTCTTTTTTTTCTTTAAATTTGCTCTAATTTTCTTTATCTGCTTTATCCCTATGATTTTATCCATACAATTGCAGTAGCATAAAAAATGATGGGTGTCAAGACATTTCTATAAACAAGTCATTACATTATCACTAATTAGATTCAAGAAATGGAAGATTGCATACTAAATATTTCAATCTGCCAAACAAGTACTTTGGGAAAGGATTCTTATGCTCTTATGCAATGTGAATTATTTTTCTCAAAAGAAAAAATATTGCTCTGAAGTTAAGTCTAAATTCTGTTACAGTTCTTATTTTAAAGAGTATTTTAAGTATCTTCTGTGGCCTAAGATAGAATTTCAGGTAGGCACGAATGAGTTCGGTTCTAATCTCAGTTTTACTTAACTCGGGGAATTCGTATACTGGTTCTGTATAAATTCCATATCGTGAAAAGTCTTTCGTTGTTAGGTATCCCTCTTTAAGAAATTCATTATATACTACTGTTCCTGGATACGGAACAAGATAAAAATATTTGGCAAAATCAGGATCAAGGGATAGAGAAAAATTCACTGTTTTCTTGATACTTGATAGTGTTTCACCGGGGAGACCGAGTATAAAAAACCCCCAGGTCTTAAAACCCATTTTCTTTGCTAAACTAAATTTCCTCTTAATTTCATTGATCGTAAGACCCTTTTTTATTCTGTTCAATATTCTTTGAGACCCTGATTCAATACCAAAACCAACATTTACAAATCCTGTCATCTTCATATCCTCAAGAATCTCTTTGTCGACATTGTCTATCCTCAGACCATTCATGAAAAAAAATTTCATCCCCGTGAGTTTTTTTCTTACTTCAGATAAAAAATTCATTGTCCATTCTTTGTCATGGGTAAAGTCATCATCTGCTATGTGAATCTCTCTTATTTTATATCTTTCCTTAAGAAATTTTATCTCTGAAATAACATTCTCTATACTCCTTCTCCGTATCTTCCTTCCCCAGATTCCTGGCGCCTGGCAGAATGTACATCTATAGGGACACCCCCGTGATGTAAGAATGGTTGCAACAGGAATCCTGAGCGCATCAGGTGGTGAATACTTCATTGGATGTTTCAAAAGGGACCAAGAAGGAAATGGTAATTCATCAAGATTTTCGATAAAATTCCTTTTTTGCCTCCTAAAAAACACATTTCCTTTTTTAATTATCATTCCATCAACAGGCACTATTTCGCCATTCTTAAAATGCTTCATAAATTCAACAATAGTCCTTTCACCTTCACCAACTATCACACCATCAACGCACCTATTTTTTATCACTTCTTCAGGCATAGCTGAACTATGAGGTCCTCCAAAGATTATAAATGGGTTAAATATAGCTTTTATTGCATCTGCAAGAATAACAGCACTGTTATATCCAGGAGTTACTGTCGTAAACCCTATAACTTGGGGTTGGTAACCTTTTACATATTTAATGAAATCAGTAACAGCGGAAAAATCAACATCAAGGTCTACTATCTCTACTGAATACCCCTCTTTTAAAAGAACAGCTCCAAGGTATAATAGACCAAGAGGAGGGTACGGTGGTCTTACGCCACTTCCATATATATTTGTTTGCGAAGGATTAACAAGTAGAATATCCATTATAATTCTTTTGCTCGAAATTAAAGAGTTCAGACATAGGACTGTAGACCTAAGACTATAGACCAAATTCTTATGTCTTATGTCTTATGTCTTATGTCTTACATCAAACATCGGGTTCTCCCTGATAAGCAACAATATTCGTTCTTCCGGGAATGGTTTTGTATATAACACGAGAAGACAGAATTTTAATAAAAAATAAAATGACTCTTCATCTCAGAAAGCCGGATAAACCGATATCCTTTTTTCAGGTTATTTTCCAGGAATGCCTCGAAAATACTGATGTATTTCATTCCATCAAATTCAGCATGAGCACAGTAAACTTCATTCCCTTTTATATTAATGTCAATGAGACGATTTTGATTCCCAAGAGAAATAAGTTCGTCAAGTGTTGGTAGTGTCACAGGAACTTGAAGGGTTTCTACTGTTTTGTTGCCTATAACAGGATAGAAAGGAGATATTCCTCTTGTATCGCTGCAGTAATCAAAATGAAAATTTCCTTCAGCAAGGAAAACCTCCTTTTTTGTAACCCAGCCTGGTGCAGCAAACGAATGAGGATATAAGCCAGTGTGTAACTTAAAATACTCAATCGCCTGACATAGGTCCTTATTTATTCTTCTCGCTGACCAATCTCTCAGGCGAAGTTGCCAATCAAAATGATGATAACCATGAAGACCTATCTCATGTCCTTTATCCTTTATTTGCTTAATACACTCTTTGAATGTTAACCTTGTTAAAGAAAGCATTTTATAACACAGACTTCCTCTCAATCTAAACACCCGCTTAAAAAATCCCCTCTCATTAAAAAATCTCGGAAGTGTTCTAATAGGGTTATCGTATCCTGTGATGATAAAAAAACTTGCCTTGATGTTATATCTTGCCAGAAGATTAAGGAGAGGGATAACTCCATTTTTATATCCTTTTACTGTGTCAACATCAATCCTTAGACCGATAACATTATGCATCTGCAAAACTATTCAGTTGCTTTTCAACGATTTTTAAGTTATTAGATTATTGAATCATAAAGAATGGTAGCAGTGACTACAAACCAATCTACTTTGTATTTCTTAATTCCAAACCCTAATCCTGAAGCTGTTAGTTCCTAATTCCCAATTCCTAATTCTCAATTGTTTAATGGAAATGGGATTTTGCACTGAAGATATTAAAAAATGAGAATCCTGGAATAGACCAGGATAATTCGTATGAACTTATAATAGATGCTTTTTAACGCACCCGACCCGAGTCGAACGGGCAACCTGCGGAACCGGAATCCGCTGCTCTATCCTTTGAGCTACGGGCGCTTACCTTTTCTTCTTTTTATGTCGATTAGCTTTCTTTCTTTTCTTTCTCTTATGAGCTGCTATCTTATGTCTCTTTTTCTTCTTTCCGCAGGGCACTATTTTACCTTTCTACAATCAGGTGACTTTATTGATCCTTCTTTTTAGTAACGATGATGGCTTATAGGTTGGGACCAACCTTTCGTCTACCCTTACCTTCTCTCCTGTTCTCGGATTCCTTGCAATTCTTGCTCGCCTCTTTTTATTTTTAAGAACACCCAGTCCCCTTAACTCTATCCTCTCATTGTTTACCAGTGAGTCTGTCATGGCATTGATAAAACTTGTGATGATGAGGGAAACGTCTCTCTTATGAATTCCTGTCTTTTCTGCAATCTCAAGAACATAGCTCGCCTTTGTTCGTGTTATTAACTTTTCATTCATTGTTTCCTCCTGTCTCTATTGGGATCATTCTGTTCTCTTCAGAAAACATAGGGGCTAACATCACAGCGAAGTACATTTTACAGGAGAACTCTTTTTCTTCGCCGTAAGCGTCTTCTCCAGAAAACGTAATCTCTGCTACAACATTATCATTATTTGTATTCATATAACTGAAAATATCGGTGACATCAAGCACTATTCCCAAAAGTGTTGTAATACAGGATTCTTCGCAGTATTCATCTCCACCAGACAAAAAGAAACCAAGTCCAGCGTCAATACTTGAACCGACTATATTATCATTTCGAACTGAACGGTAAGAATAGGACATCTCTCTTATTATGGCATCTACATGATTCCAAACAATAAACTGTATTGAGTCTATCACTACAGTATCAAAAGGACTGGCAATATAAGTGCCAACAGGGTTAAAATGGTATACTTCCACCTCTGGCGCTGGAGTGATTTTCACTTGTTGGCAAGCTGTGAAAAGAATGGCAAACGAAAAAACTATCAACAAAAGGATAATCCCTTTTCGCATTCTTACCTCCTTGTTTAACTTTATATTTTATAGCATATTATGAGAATATTGTCAAGAAAAAAAGAATAAAGATAAAAATTAAAAAATGTATAACTAAACGGTGAATTTGTAAGTTAATGGATGCTAAGAACTTAAAGAATTATTGTATTGTGTTAATGAGTGAAAATTTTCGTCAACTTCTACTGTTAACCTGTTGATTTTTGCATATGTTACACTATTTTTTATCTTGTATATCTCCCCATCAATTGACCTTCAGTCAGAATGTGTCCTTCCATAGCCTTCAGCAATTCTCTTTTCGAAATTCCAGGCTCAAGTCTAATTTCTATATTTAAGGCATAAAGCTTGAAGTAGTATCTATGTGTGCCACTCGGTGGGCATGGACCTCCGTAACCGATTTTACCAAAATCGCTTATCCCTTGTTTCGAACCATTTGTAAGTGTTTTTTGAGCCGGTATGTTTTCAGGTAGCTCTTTTATATTTGTGGGTAAATTAAAGAGAACCCAATGGACCCATGTTCCCATTGGCGCATCCGGGTCATCGCAAATAAGTGCAAGACTCTTTGTTCCCTCGGGAATGGAAGTCCATTCTAATGGAGGAGATACATCTATACCATCACAGGTGTACTTTTCTGGAATCATCCCCCCTCCTTCAAAAGCTCTACTTTTTATTTGAATTTCCATCTTTTTCCTCCATTTGTTCTGAAACTATTTTGTTTATGTCACAAAAATAATTTTGTAAATCTCCCGTCATCTTTCGATGTCGAAAGTTTATGCACTTTTTTTCAAGCCACCCTGCTTTCTCAACCTCTCGTATATCAAACTCCGGTACAAATGTCCGGATATCCAAAAAAGAATTTTAGAAGATTTTTATTAAAATTTATTTATTAACGAACTCATATGTTACCTTAAACCGGGTTCCTCTTAATTCACTATTTTTAGTCAATTCTAAACACCTACTTCCTTCCTTTAGGGATATATTTAACTTCCACATATGGAATGAAGTTCCCCTCTTCTACTACTGTTTTCTCTTCTTTTTTCCCTACCTTAATAACAGTCGAAACTAACTGATATTTCATACTTGGCCAATATGCGACTTCCACGTTTGCAATATACTCCCCTGATTTTACTTTTTTACCCGAACTATCCTTTAAATCCCAGACATAAATATAATGTCCTAAATCTATACTTGCACCTGTTATCCCATCAACATCAATGAATTCAGAAGACTTTGACCATTTGGGAAGGTTAACCTGCTTATCTTTAGCATATCCACTAAACCCGGAAACATAGATGGTTTTGACGAATTTCCTGTTCTTATCTTCAATCCACACTACGGTCTGTGGTGGTAATTCGTCTCTGAATCCTAAAACAAAGTCGATAACTACAATAGGGCTAGAATATTCTGAGAGATCAATATGTTTCACCGCAGGACGCAAACCATCGAATACTGTCTGAGTTGCTCGAGAGTCTGAATATTTTGATACAACTTCAATCCAGTAGGTCATAGCTTTTTTCTGGTAAGCAAATCCAAGCAGGTACAATGCCTCAGCTTTAATAGCGTCAGGAGCACCGCTCTCTACAACCATATTTAAATCATCTATTCCCTGGTTAATCTTTCCTGCAAAGAAAGGGAAATTTACTCCC
>Ga0209977_10000168_pt1 | contig 24909 bp, 24 predicted proteins | sample SumtaG_2_FD_183113 | JGI IMG/M metagenome (GOLD analysis project Ga0209977, IMG submission 183113) | Deep subsurface microbial communities from Indian Ocean to uncover new lineages of life (NeLLi) - Sumatra_00607 metaG (SPAdes) (version 2) | ecosystem: Environmental > Aquatic > Marine > Oceanic...
CTACAAACCTTTTTAAAAACCGAGTTGAATCGTGTTTGGCTGCATCTTTCTGGCCTGGAAACCATAAAAAATATGATGGGTCCGAGATAGATCATGACGGACGTAAACTGAAGAATTTTTGTAAAATCATAAAAGATTCTAAGGGTAAGATAAAAGCTAGAATTTATCTACCATCCAAAAGAATGGCTGTTTTAATGTATGAAAAATCGAAGCAAACACTTTCAGATGATTTTAAAATGATGCCAAATCCACCTAGAAACAGAGATTTTTTAATTGTTACCAGTGATGGTTATGGAGTCCCTCTCGATAAGGGGGTTTCACCTGTTCTCCATGATCTCAATAAGGGGGTTTCACCTGTTCTCCATGATCTCCTAGATCTCGATGAAGAGGTTTCACCTGTTCGCCCAGACCCTCTAAGTTACGATAATGAGGTTGCACCTGTTCGCCCAGACCCTCTAAGTTACGATAATGAGGTTACACCTGTCCTCCTAGGTTACGATAACGAGGTTTCACCTGCTCCACCTGTTCTCGATGATCTCGATAATGAGGTTTCACCTGTTCGCCCTTACCTCGATACCAGACAAGGTATTTATTGATTTTTAAAAATGAAGAATCACAGGGTGAGAAAATTTTATGAATAGTATTTACTTATGGTCAGAAATTGGAAACAAAACTCAGTTAGGTAAGTATGCAAAGCAATTGGTTTCCATGGAATTCCAAATGCATGGCTATCAAGTTTCTAAACCTAGCTCCAAACAGAATGATTTTACAATTAAAAAAGGGGTTGGAAACAAATTCGACATAAGAGTTAGGTCTATTCGACCGACTAAAGACAAGTATCCCTATATATTTTTCTATAGAAGTCATTCTCGCCCCGAAAATAATTTATTAGCTGTAATTGTCCTTTTAAGAGATGAAAACCCACCAAACCTCTATCTGATACAATCCACAGTGTGGGAAAGTCCAGATGCTATGTTTACGTGCAAAAATTACAAAGGCTCAAAGAACAACCTAGAATGGGGGGTTAATTTAACAGACAAACACATAGATAGACTTAAGGGGTTCGCAATTTAATCACAGTGGGGTTTGGGGTTTTATGGGATGAAATTAAAAAATAAAATTGTGTCTATCACTGGCAGTCTGGAGAATTTAACCAGAAAAGAAGCGTTCTTTAGGCTTCAGAAGATAGGTGCAACCCCTGTGTCTTCATTGGTCAAAGAAATTGATATTCTAGTGATTGGATGCCGTCCAAGTCAAACGAAGGTTAAACAGGCTGTGAAACGTAAGATTCCCATAATGGACGAAGACAAATTTTTAACTATCCTTGGAGTAAGTAGAACAAGAAGACTTCCCGGATTGGAGTAGATATGAATATAAATTCTCATTATAGAAAAAGAAACATAGCGATAAAGGAAATTTTGGCAGCACAAGAAGTTTTAAATGAACGGAAGAGGGAGCTTAAGGCACAGAATGGGGTAAGAAATCCATTCACATCCAATCAAAAAATTTATCCAACAAGAGAAAGAAGAAAACGTGCTGAAGAATTATTTAAAAGAGGGAGTCACACTCCCAAAGAAATTGTGAATATCCTTGTGATAGAATTCCCCGAATATGAAAAAGTGTCTCACTATAATTTGACCCTCGTATTGAGAAAAAAATAAACGAGACGTTTTGCATTCGAATCAAAGTCAATTCTCTCAGAACCTCAACGAGTGGCATGTCTTGTACCATATAATGAGAGTTACCCCCTGTGGAAGTGAATTTCTGAAAAACGCCAACATTCTAACTATTGTATATTAGTTAGAATGTTGATTCACGGATTTTACTAACGTTTTCAACCAGATAGGGGTGTTGATAATTTCTCTTGATTTTTATCTTTTTAAGTTTTACTATATATTCACCTAAAACTTAAAAAGATGACAGGGGAGTTCAATAATGGCGTTTAAATCTGGCCAGAATCCAAACCATCCAAAAAAAGGATCATTCACCCGTGTTGATCCAATTAGGAAAAAATCAGACATCAAAAAAATAAGGAAGGCCATTTCTAAAAATCCTCTCCATGCCTGTTTATTCACAATTGGTATAAACACAGGGTTGCGAGCATCCGACATTATTCAAATTAAAGTAGCTCAAGTGCAGGATCTCCAACCACCCAGCGGTGAAATATCGGTTAGGGAAAAAAAGACAGGGAAAGCACGACGGGTTACATTGAATGAAACATGCATCAACGATATCCAGACCCTTTTGAAGTCTAAAGACTACAAACAGGATGATTATCTGTTTCTAAGTCAAAGAGGAACGGTCCTAAAGGTTACTTATGTTTCTACGATGGTTAAGAGTTGGTGTCGAAATGTCGGTCTACAAGGAAATTTCGGATCGCATACGATGAGAAAAACATTTGGATTTATGAAAAGAATGGATGGCTTCTCTCTTCCTATTCTAGTCCAGGTGTTCGGTCACTCCACTCAAAAACAAACCTTGGACTATCTAGGTATTCAGTCTGAAGAGATTAAAGATGTGTTTTTGAGTCGGTTGTGAACACAATCCAGTCAAACATTAAAAAACCATAAATAAATCAAAGGTATCGGAAGGGCTGTAGGTTACGTTAAATAAATAGACAGTAAAATCTTGTAACTTAAATTAACGTAACATAACACCTTCTAAAAAAGCAAAAGCCGAATCTGTCATGTCCTGTTGCATTAATTCTCATTATATTATATCATTTATGGGTTAATCTGTTATGGTCTTAGTAGTACCGTATCCGAAGGGTTTTTAACAGTACCGTCCCGTATGGAAAAATACGTATAAGTGTTAAATACGCTACGTACAATATTTTTTCACATGAGGACCGTATGCAGGAAAGCTAGTATTAGCTTCCCTGCATACATTTCCTTTCGTTAATAAGGAAGCATTAAACGAAGAATAACAAACATTATTCCAACAATAGAAAAACCCATTCCAAACATCCACATGATAAGTTCTACTTTTAGAAGTAATGTGTTAGTTTTAAACTCAGTTTTCAGTTCCGATATGTCAGTTTTCAGTTCTAATATGTCGGTTTTTGTAGCAATATCTGAAGATTCCAAGGCTATTTCTAACACTTCAATCTGCGCTCTACATTGATCCTCAGGAATACCAGCCTCTTTTAGAATTTCAAAATACTTAAGCGTATCAAATCTAATCATGTCAATTCCTTTCTGTTTTTTTCAAACTGGACATGATTAGGATTCCAGCCCGGTGTCCACGCATCATGTCTGCTAACGAAACAATACCAGCGTCTCATGTTTTCAACCAGTTTTCACAAAGGTTTAAGTATCACTTGCTCATAAATATCTTCAATACTCATTGTAAAATCACCTATTGCACTAAAAGGAATCCTATCACCAAGAAAATAATGGTCTGAACGCCAATTATTTTCCTTTCTAAATACTTCAACATCTATAAAATCTTGTTCGATGAGAACATATTGTTCAAGAGTTGGTATATTTAGATATTCAATTTTTTTCTCTGTTTTATCTTTTCGCCTTGTAGATTTTGATAAAACTTCAACGAGGATAATAGGACATTCTTTATATAAATCATTCTTTGATGGTTCATCACAAACAACCATGATATCCGGGTATCGAAATTTCCCACTTGAAGTTTTTAATTTCATGTCAGAATCAAACCCTTTACATTTCTTGCCTTTCAAAAAACTACAAATTTCTACTGAAAGATTCAAACAAATAGTGACATGATTAGAACAAGCACCAACCATAGCAAAAAGCACCCCATTAATATACTCATGCTTCACATTGCTGGTTAGTTCATCAGATAAATATTTACTTTCATCAACACGAATTTCTTTCAATGCAGTAAGTACCATTTTCCCCCCAATACTATGTGCAGCACTCCCCAAGCCGTAAGACATCGAATCCTTGAACAGACAAAGCATCCAACTTTATCAACTAGCATAGTTTTTATACTTACAAACAACAACACCACACACTTCCATCTCACCCTCAATATCAATAAGGGGATACCGTGCATTCAAAGGCTTGAGATAACGACGGTTTCCTAAGATGACAAACTGTTTAAATGTTGGCTTAGATCCCCCTCCCAAACGAGCAATCAAATATTGATTATGAAACCCTTTTTGAGTAGGATTTATGATAAGAATTTCACCCTCAGAAAATTCAGGTTCCATAGAATCATCAAGCACACTCAAAGCATAACACGGTTCATTTGATCTCGGAGCTACAGGAACCCAAGAAATAGCTTCAGACTCAAAACGCTCAAAATCGTCTTTTTTACACGAGGAATCAACCAAATCCCATGTAATTAGTGGAACACGGGCAATCAAAGGAAAAGGTCTGTAAGACTGTCCACCCTCTTCAACCTTTAGAGTTACACCAGAACCAAATAAAAGCATATCACCACGGCCTGTTTCTAACCAAATCGGGTCTACACCACAAGTTAATGCAATGGTCACAGTTTTGCGAGATGTAAGTGATCTGCCACATTCTAACTTATGGATCGCAGTTTGACTAATACCGCATTTGTCAGCCAATTCTTTTTGGGTTAACCCTGCATTACTTCGAGCTAGTTGAATACGATCGCTTAATTTTCTGTTCATGAAACCCCCATTCAAGATAATAAAGATTAAATATTGAGTATATTCTATATTTAATCTTATTACCACACTTTCCAAGTAATGACAAACTGCTTTATTTTGGAGCCACCCAAACAAAAGAAATCAAAATGTTGTAGTTCCGCTTTCTATCAGAAAGAACACCATATTGGAGCGTAACGGCTTCCTGTTTGCTTGATGAACATGCAACTCTTTGGAGCCGAACGGCAATACATGGTTTCAGTTTTTGAGATGAAACTTACTTTCACAGGGGGTTAGTAAGATTTGATTTTTCATACATCAAGCTACGATTGGACAAGAAACAAAAATTACCGACTGAAAACCTGTAAACTAACCCATTTAAATCCACTCAATACCACCTGCAAGGCTTCGTAGCCTTTTTCATAGGGAAATATGCCAAAAACAAAAAACAAATGCTTGAAACCTCCCTGAAGCCTTTTTCCATGTTTAATCTTTTGCCTCTAGTGAGCGTAGCGAATGGGGGGGTTCGGGGGGTTCTCCCTCCCGTGCCGGGGTTTGGGGGCGGCTTGTTAGCCCCCATATGGAGCGAAGCGACCTCCTTATGCTTTTGGTGAGCGTAGCGAACTGCCCTTTTCAACTGCTTTTAAATTGGAGCGTAGCGACCTCCTTTTTGTCACTGATCGCAAGCTCTCCACAGGCTGTCTAGTGTTATAACTTCGTTATAGTGTTGTTAGAGTAGTGTTACGCTGTGGAAAACACCTCTTAACCTGTTAATTTATAAGGGTGAGAAAATAAGGGCGGTTTCCAGAGTGACGTACGAGGGTTTCCAGAGTGACGTACGAGGGTTTCCAGAGTGACGTACGAGGGTTTCCAGAGTGACGTACGACCAAAAAAGTTGTCCACAGGCTAATTTTCTTCTTGAGTTTCTAATATGACATACACATACTAGGTTTTTGATGTGACATATAAATTGACCAGGAGCAGAGGACAAAAAAATGACATTTTCGCCCCTTTTTTCAGACCATCACCCACAAATGGACTTTTTCACCGCTGATATTTTCGATAATTTGCCTGTTAAAGATGATATGGCATCAATGGAACACCCTATTTTTTCATTGACAACAAAACCAGATTTACGTGTGTTGAAGTATGAAAATAATGGTGTTTCTATCGTTATCAGCCCATCTCATGAACACGGCTTGCCAACCATTTTTGACAAGGATATATTGCTTTATTGTGGTTCGCTGCTTATGGAGCAAATCAACAAGGGAATAATTCCATCTAAAACAATACGTTTTTCGGCTCGTGACCTGCTCGTAACAACTAATCGTCAGATAGGAGGTTCTGGGTATACACTGCTTGGTAAAGCCTTTGAGCGATTGCATGGAGTATCTATAACCACAAATATAAAAACCAACGGTAAGCGACAGAGTAAAGGTTTTCATATTCTAGAAAGCTATGAAGTAATTGAAAAAAATCATGTTAACCGTCGCATGGTGAGACTTGAGGTTACAATGTCAGACTGGTTCTACAACTCGTTGATAGGTCGGGAAGTTCTAACCATCAACCGTAAATATTTCCAGCTACGGAAACCACTAGAACGGCGGTTATATGAACTAGCTCGTAAACATTGCGGTACACAAGCAGAATTTAAAATAGGACTTGAAAAACTCCATAAAAAGACTGGTTCAACATCTCAATTAAAACTTTTTCGCTACTACCTCCGAGGAATTATTAAAACTAATCACCTACCGGATTATCAACTGTTTCTTGCTGATAATGATATTGTCCATTTTTCATATACACCAGACGAAAATACCAAAGCCCGCTCGCTTAAAGATGGAATAAGCCCTAAAATTAAGCCTAAAACTATCGAACGAGCCAAAGCAATGACTATCAAGGCTGGTACAGGTTGGGATTTTTACGCTTTACAAGAGCAATTCACTACACAGCTTATGGAAGGATTCAAGCCTGATAATGTTGATGGCGCATTTATCGGCTTTATCAAGAAAAAAACCGATAAATGCCCCTGAAAGATCAAGTTCGGGGACAACGGCAGAATTTTAATAGTTAACATGTTTATTTGGCTAGCTTCGATCATAGCTCAAACGTTTCAACCACAAATACAGGGGACGAATAATTATGGAAATTCAAGGGTTTAACGTAGTGTTCTTCATTTTCTCGGTGTTTTATGTTTACATAGCACGCTGGAAAATTCACAAGGGGAAAGATTCCATTTCCATGACATATTTAAATTGTTTTTCCATTGCATACCTTCGTAAAGGTGACGGAATAGAAAAAGTTATTCGCACAATTCTTTTATCTCTTTGGCAAAAAGGACTGATTAGAAAAACAAACACAGGGGAGTTTGGAGTTTTATGGGATGAAATTATTTTTGAACCAACAAATATAGAAACAACATCCCACACACCAGCCCAACATAAAGAGTTGTTTGCAGCCGTGTTGGTTTACATTGGCACACATAAAAACCCCTCCGAATTAGTTCAGTCATGCACATTAAATCAAAAAATAGCTGATATTTTGCAACCATCTATTTCTGACATGGAAAGGGTAGGTTTAATTATGTCACAGCAGAAATTTAATGAACGTATCGAACATTTTTTTATGTGGTATTTTGCAATAATGTGTTGTGCAATTATGTTTGAAGTGTCTAACATGGGATCGAAACTTAATGATTCTATCGGATATTTGATTATTACTGCGTTGATGACATTTGTAACGCTTTTTACATTTTTTCAAGTTGCTTCAGCGTCAATAAGAACGTCTTATGGTACTAATCATCTTAAAAAATTAAGAAAACATTATGCGTGGATGCTTTTAGAACATAAAGAAGCACACAAGTTAGTTTCGATAGATACACCACTAATGTATGCTCTTTATGACAGAGACACTTTGGACGATTCAAACTTTATTAGTTATATCTCTTCTTCTGACGGTATGAATATAAGCGATACACTTGAATTATGGCATTGGTTGAGTGTAGAGGGGGTAAGTGGTGGTGGAGATGGTGGTAGTGGTGGTGGAGATGGTGGTAGTGGTGGTGGAGATGGTGGTAGTGGATATGGTGGAGGAGATGGAGGAGGAGATGGTGGAGGTAATGGTGGTGGGTGAAAACAGGTGAATTTCTGAGAACATTTAAACTGTTCCATCTTCCTATTCTAATTCAAGAGAAACCAGAATCCTAAACAAAAAACCCGACTACTTAATCTTTCTCAAAATTAAGTAGTCAGGCTCCAAATAAAACAGACCAACTTCATAATTAAATGAAGCGAGGAAGGTCCAGTACTTGACAATATGCTATCCAGACCCTATGCACAAGATAAAAATTCAATCAAGATGGGCTGGGTTCATCTCCTCCAGATTGCAAAGGTTCCCAACCAATCAACTCTTCCAGGTCCATAGGAATTTCAGTTGGTGATAAATCGGTAATCTCATCATCAAATAGCTCTCTTGATGCTTCCACCTCATGAACAGTTTGTTCAGTTAACACTACCGTTAAAACCAATATTGACAATGTTAACAAGGTAACAATCATCAATTTCTTCAAAATTAAAACGTAATTCCCTATCATAGATAATTTCCAACTCTCAATAATTAATTAACCTGCACATTTTTTCAAATTCAAATAAATCATCTATAAACCGTTTGATATTGACTCTGATTACACCCTCATTTGCCAAACGTAATCTTTCAGACCCAAGAATAACGTCCCCAAGCTTAACTGTGTATGGTAGATTAATTGTTTTGTTGTAAATCTCTTTTCCAGTTTGTTCCACAGATAGTGAATAATTAATTTTTGCACTTCCCGTCATAGAACTACCAAGAATTGACTGTTTCAGTTCTTCAAGATGAACTGTTAATTTATATTTACCTATTTCACTAGGGGCGAACATATCAACAGCTTTGAGTGAATTTTCCAAAGCAGTTTTAAAACCAACACTACTGGCTCTAGAGATCCACACAGGGGGGGTTACACTACCGCCAATCACATCATGAATCGAGATGTTTTCACGCAAGGGTGCTTTATCTATCCGTGCTGGGGATACGCAACCTGAAAGGATTACAACCAAACCAAAAAATAGGGTTCTGAATATTTTTTGATTAATTTCCATATTTTTCATTAAACCTCTAGAAACCACGTCCTTTGGATTTTTCACCCAAAAATTGCCGTATAGCAATAATCGGAACAGCTTCATTCAATGGCTTTCGGTGCAAAAATATAGGCTCTTGCTTGCCAAACAAACTCAAACATGGTTGCAAAAGTTAGAAACAACGCCATTACTATATAAATTTGCACAAGTTGGTCTAAAGCTGGCTGCATAAATATCAGTGCAGAGGAAAAGAAAAAGGAGACTATGCGAATTGCTTTTTTATATGACGCATCGTAACCAAAAAAATTGCCCATAAATACCAACATCACAAGGATTGGTGCAAAAACGAACAATGCATTTTTTCCCCCACCAAGAATTTTGAAACAAAAAATACCCACCAAAAGAAAGCCCATCAAGTCTATTCGGCTTTTCCCCAGAGATGTTGAACTCATGAATATGGATTTGAGCATGGAGATTCTGAAAATAAAATTGACAACAAAATCTCTAACGAGCAACAAATAGACAAACCAAAGTGGGATAATGTCAATTTCGACCATGAAAAAATACAATGCAAACATGCATAGACCATCAGCCATAGAATCAAAAGTTGCGCCATAAACAGACTGAAGGTTTCTTGACCTGGCTATATAACCATCAATGGAGTCCATCAATACAATTAAAAACCAAACGGCACAAACAACCATTTTAGCAAAAAATTGTGCATCCTGGTAAAATAAATAGAGGTACAGCATTGCAAAGGTAGTTAAAATGATACGATACAACGTTATTTTATTTGGAGTGATCATAACAAATTTACTCCTCTATTTTTCCCATAATTCAAAATTTAGTGGGTTCCCGAGGGGTCATTCCCACATCGGGTCCAAATCTACAAACATTCTAACTTTCATGCAATAGTTAGAATGTTTGTAGATTTGTTAACGTTTTCAATCAGATAGGGATGTTGATAATTTCTGCTGATTTTTATCTTACTAAGTTTTAGATGGATGTATGGTGAAACTTAGAGATATGACGGGTGTATCAATTTTGAAACCAACCTGAAGAAATTGAAGATGTGTTTGTGAGTCGGTTGTGAAAAAAAAATCTTAAACGCAAGATGCCCGACCGTTTTTTATAGTTGGGATCATTATAGAGCGTTGATTTGTTAAGGTGAAAATATTTATTTATAAAAATTCAGATACGAATCAATAACCCTCTCAGACCCAAATGTTTCGTAAACAATCATCTGAGAGGGTTAAATAGAACACCCTACAGGGGGGGATTAACCAACTATCTCAGATTCATTATAGTGAGTCAACAAAAACCTCAATCTATCGTGTTTGCTCAAGGGTAAAACGCAAGAATTTAAATAGAACACCTTGCCGTTGCTGAATTTTGTTATTATCTTGATTGGGTGTTTTGTTTAGGTTTTGGAGGAACCAGAACCCAAAACGCAAGAAACCTGACTACATTTATTCTTTAGCAGGATTAAATAGTCAGGTTTCTGTAATAGACCAACTTCAGAGAAAAATGAAGAGGTGAAGTCTTGTGCATCAAAATAGGGTATTTCTACCTTATGCACAAGAAAAAAAACATCTCCCCTTAATTTTTCTCTGAAATGGTCAACAACAGAGGAACATTATGTCTATTAAAAATGAAGCAATAGCAACACCAGCAACCACCCAAACTACAACACGACGCACCCCAGGCTTTTCAATCATTCCCTCAGAAATGCTAAATGACCCAATCTTTATGAAAGGGGTTAACCATACTGGACGAGTTATGTTAATTTACCTTCAAGTAAGTAATGGTGGTACAAAGGATATATTTCTATCCAACAAAACCTTAATGAAAAAAACATTCATTGCAGATGAACAAAGCGTTGTTAGGGCAAAGAACCGATTGAAAAAAGACGGTCTCATTTTTGAAACAGGGCGAACCGTTGGCAGAGGTATAAAAGTTCTTCGTTTGAAGACCTACCCCAAACAAACAAAAAAACCCCGCACCAATCAGCCGACTGAACCCCGCACCAATCAACCGACTGAACCCCGCACCAATCAGTCAACTGAACCCCGCACCAATCAGTCAACTGACCCCCTCACAAATCAGTCAACTGACCCCCTCACAAATCAGTCATTTAACCCTTTACAAATCGGTTCACATAAGAGAACAAAAGAAGAGATCCATAAAACAACAACAGCAAAACCAGTCAAACCAGCTAGGATAATTCATAACGCTAGTGAAAATGGTGTTGTTGTTTCTTCTGTTGAAATATCTATTCAAACAAACCAGACGAAGGCCAACAATGAGCCTATACATCCAACGATTAGCAACCAAAACCAAACTATCATAAATCGCTTGCTGGCTAAGGTGTCTAAAGACCAGGCCAAAGAACTCATTGATGAACTTAAGGCGAGGTTAGATGGAGAAGGAGATAGCATAAGAAACCCGATTGGCTTTATTGTCGCACTAATCAAGAGCGTGAAAAATGGCACATGGGCTTTGTCAGCAGCAAGAATACGAGAAGATAACCAAGAGGCCAGGGACCAAGCCATAAAAAAGCAAAAAGCCAGTCAGAAGGCCGAAAAACAAGCCGAAGAGGAGGAAAAAAAGAGTGTTGCTGTGTTGGATAAAGCCAAATCAAAGATAACCAAGGAAAATATGGAAAAACTCCGAGTAAAATTTATTGAACAGTTACGAAAAACCGGAAGCCTCACCTTTTTGCGATTCAAGGCCGACAATTTTCAAAGTATCGGATTTAAGTTTCTGTTCAACGGATTTTTGAGAGAAACGCTATTGGAGTGAATTATTTTGGACAAATAGCAAAAGCCGTCAATGACTCTATGCTGAATTCTTGAAATGTTTCTGGATGGCAACCCAATTGGTGTATGAAAACGTACCACACAGCCAAACAGCACTTACTATCAACACGTGTTCAACACCAACACAGGATCTCCATGTCAATATGCGTGAATGAATGTGTTATGTTGGGCTTGATGGTAAAACGTAAACGCTGGTAACAGTGCTATAGGGGACAGGTATTGTATATAATAATGTTTAATAATTTCCACATATTCTTGTTTTGGGTTTCTTTAAGTTTTTTGATCGGCTTATGGGCTGAAAGGTACGGAAGATCGTTTTGGGGATTTCTTGCTCTTTCATTAATTCTATCACCTCTTATCGGTGCAATAGCCGTTCTGACTTATGGAAAAGATGAACAAATGATTGAAAAAAACAGACTTAGAGAGGGCTACTTGAAAAAATGTCCTGATTGCGCTGAATTGATAAAAAAAGAAGCGAAAATTTGTAAATTTTGCCGAAAAAGTTACTCTTCCAAATAAAACATTTGACGGTTATTTCATGTCTGCTATCTGTGGTTTTTCTGCAAAAGCAGACATTTTAAGCAAGATGACTTTTTTCAAATGTGGAAAATGGTTTGTTTCTAAGGGGTTGCGGGTTTGGTGTAATGTCTGCTTTTTGTGAAAGCAGACATTTTTTACTATGATGAATGCGAGTTGATTAGGAAAATAAACCCTCTATTCAGCTAATCCAACAAAACCTGCACTCGCTTAACCATATGAAGCATTCCAATCTGTTGAAATAGGGCAAGGCTTTTCTTGTATGATTCTTGGGCTAGATCATTTTTATCCTGCGTTTTGTTCAGCAGTCCGATGGTTACGTATTGCATCGCCATACCCTCTTTACTGCCCAACGCTTCATTTATAGCCAAACTCTTCAAATACATAACCTCAGCTTGATCTAGGTCTCCTCGCGTAAAATACAAAATCCCCAGATTACCATAATCTACTGCCATACCCTCTTTTATGTCCAGCTCTTCAGTTATAGCCAAACTCTTCCTGTACATAACCTCAGCTTGATCTAGATCTCCTCGCTTAAAATACAAATTTCCCTGATTGCCGTAATCTTCTGCCATACCCTCTTTTCTGCCCAACGCTTCATTTATAGCCAAACTCTTCAAATACATAACCTCAGCTTGATCTAGGTATCCTCGCTTAATATACAAAATCCCCAGATTGCCGTATTGATTCGCCATACCCTCTTTTCTGCCCAGCTCTTCATTTATAGCCAAACTCTTCCGAGACAACTCCTCAGCTTGATCTAGGTTCCCTCGCGTAAAATACAACCCCCCAATATTGCCGTAAGCTATCGCTTGCGATATACGATCTCCTGTTTCTTTGCCTATATTCAACACCCGATCATATGCCTTTTTTGAATCATCTATTTTCCCTAGTCGCTTTAAAAGATGTCCTACAAAATTCCATCCATCTGGATTGTATGGATCTAATTTTACCGCTTGTTGATAATATTCAATAGCAGCATGAGTATTATGCAAATAAGCCAAGATACCTAGATGACGGGCCGCTTTTGCTGCCTCTTTGTTGGCCTTTTCTCCACTTTCTTTGTGATGTTCAAGGCTCTGTTTGAACAGATATTCAGCCTTGATGGTCTTCTTTTTGGCTAATTCTTTAAGTGCTTGATCTACTAGGTCAGGATCAAGAAAGGTATTTGGGGTTTCTTTTTGTTCTTGGACGGCTTCAACCGCTTCAGCAAAAGCTTTCATCACCTCGGGGTCTTTCTCCCCATAGGTTGGCTCTTTTACTATATATGTTTTACTCACTGTGGTGTTGGTGGTTTTATCTCCAATATGAAATGTCCCTGAATTATTCTCATTTTTTTGGCAAATGACCTCTTCCCTCTGGCCTTCAGATTGACCAATCTTTGGCTTATTTTTTCCGTATCGTCGTTTTACAATGAAACCAACGGTCGGTACTACTACCACACTAATCACCCATTCGTAGTTTTGCTCAAATAAAGCTAAATATTCAGGATCAATACTCACCTATTTACCCCTTTTAAATCCATATTTCATCAAGAACTCAACATAACAACCTGTACATTACAGAAGCGTTTGCGTATTTCCAAGGAAAAACAAACCGCCTATTTTAAGGCAAATCCATATAAAACATGGCATCTCGCTAATATTTAAAACGATACCTTTTCCATCCAATATTTATTCCCATTGCCCACACGTATATACATAAAATCATTTCCGTCATATGTTTCTATTTTTATTGGTCCTGATACCTGCGTACTTTGTTTTACCACAAAACACGGTTTTGGAAGATTATACTTATAATTCATTTTTCGCATTTCATCTGAGAATTTCTTCCAATGACTAAGAGATGGACATGCGGACCCGGCCCATTTTACCCGCATTATCTGTTCTCCATGACCCACTTGTGGGATCTTTTCTTCAAGATATGGTTTAGTATCAACAAATACGACAATATGATTATTTGGTAGATAAACTGTACAATCATAACCAATTGTTACCGTTTGGTTGAAAATTTTGGTAACAACATCAATGTTTGCTCTCAAATGATAGTCTGTCTTATCTTCATATTCATGAATGATATGCCATTTGTTAACAGCTTTATATGAAAAATCTTCACTAAACTTCCTTTTGCAAGCTTTGTGTGCTTTTAAGTTTGGACTTCCTGCGGTTGCATTTGCTGATACAAACACAACCATCATGCATTTCACAACAAAAATGAAAAATACACGTTTCTTCATAGCCATCTCCATTAAATATAGATTTTTCATGGTTGGAAAGTCTATCACATTTTTCAACCATGAAAAACCATCCTAACCCCCAATCCTATCCACCACCACTACTACCTCCACCACTACTACCTCCACCACCATCCTATTCAACCACCATCCTATCCACCACCATCCTATCCACCGCCACCACCTCCATCTTCTCTGATTATACGAACAACTCTGTTTTTTTGTATCGTAGACCCCTCAAAATCCATAGGATGGATAAAATTTGCAAATGCGTTGACAGGAAATACAGAAATCACAAAAATTAAAACGCTCCCCTATGGTTTTGGACGAGTGAACATGACTAAATCGCCTAAAATAACATCTCCAACAGTCCATAAACCGAAATTATTCAATCCCTATTGCTGCTTCACTTCCTGGTAGTGTTTCAAATTTGTTGTTCCTTTCGTTAATTGTGTTATCCTGCGTCAGTTCATGTGGACTCAAATTGGCGAGGAGACAAATAATGGTTTTTATCAATGTGCTTTGTCCTGGGTGTGGCGGTCTGGATATCATAAAATATGGCAAACTGCCGAATGGGGAACAGCGTTACCATTGTAATGATTTGAACTGCGATAGGAAAACATTTATTGTTAATTATCAATACAATGGCTGTCTACCAGAAGTTAAGAACAAGATTGTTGACATGACCATGAATGCTAGCAGCATCAGGAATACAGCACGGGTATTGAAAATCAGTCCCACGACGGTTATTAGCGAATTAAAAAAAAAGAGGGCGACTTGTAATGTGTAAATGAGGAGTTGCTTAAATCATTGAATTCTGTTGATGTTGAGGTAATCATTGAAAAAGTAGATGATGCCGAACTGGATGAAATCAGCTTTCATAGAATTTTTGTAAAAAGTAGACATACCTGACCCCGACCCCCATCCCCACCCTGTGACGGTGGTTTTCGACTCAAAACTGAAACCTTGTATTTTTTAGGTATACCCCCCTGTTTTTATCTCACAATACACATAGGTGTGTTTTTAGGTTGTGTTTTAAATTAAAATACGTTAATTTTGTTTGGTCTTAGACTTAAAAAACACATTCATAAGGGGTGAACGGTTATGGGTAGGATTTACGGATACGCAAGAGTAAGCTCGATAGATCAAGATTTAACTATTCAACGTGAATCTTTGGAAAAAGCTGGTTGCATTGTAATTAAGGAGGAAAAACTAAGTGGAACTTCCTTTCATAATCGTGAGTCTCTAACCACTCTCCTAGAGTTTATTGACAAAGACGATACATTGGTTGTGACACGATTGGATCGTTTAGGACGTAGCGTTATAGATCTTCATTCAATCGTTGAGAATCTTCAATCCAAGGGGGCAAATCTTCTTGTATTAGAACAGGCGGTTGATACTTCAACACCAGAGGGTAGAGCTTTTTTCGGTATGTTGAGTGTGTTTAGCGAGTTTGAAACTGGTTTGAGAAGAGAACGACAATTGGAAGGAATTGCAAAGGCCAAGAAGGAAGGAAAATATTCTGGACGAAAAAAACAAATTAACCCAGTTAGGGTTAAGGAAATGAAAGAATTAGGAATGGGTGCAACAGCCATTGCAAAGGATTTGGGTATAAGTAGAGCTTCTGTCTATCGAATCCTTAAAATGCGGTAATTTTAATTTCTTCAGTAAAATCCATAAATGCATCACCTTTTTAACACTTAATATGAGATGCATTTATATTACATTAACATCAACTCTCACGTATAGAAAAATTTTCATAGCTCCACCTCCACCATCCTATTCACTACCATCCTATTCACTACCATCCTATTCACTACCATCCTATTCACTACCCTTTGATAGCTCCAACATTTGGTGGGGTATGTTTTTTTGTCTTGGTGGTTTTTTCATAATCATACCCTGTGGCAACTTCAAAAGAGATGATTATAACTCTAAAGTGGTATAATCATCTCTTTTGAAGTTTAAAGCTGTAGCGAAATTTGCATACATGGATTTCCATTTAGTAATAGAATAGGTAATTACACCAAAGAAGTCAGTAATTTTTTCCTGAGTGTAGCCCAACTGCACTAAATTTTTTGGTTTGTTTTATCATTGATCGTTTAAAAGCACCTCTATCTCATTTTGCATGTTATCGGTTGTTAACATGCAAAATGTGAATATGTTAGTGACCGATAACATTGTTTGATCTACATCTTATCGTTGTTAATAATGCAAATAATCACTGTTCAATGTTATTAATTCGGTTAATGGCTGAATTAATAATGATAATGCTATTTACTTTAGGTGTATTTTGTTTAATTTAATATGATGATTGGGTTTCAAACAGTGACCTAGACGGAAACCTAGACGGAAACCTAGACGGAGGTTTTTTTTCCGTCTAGGTTTTTTTTGTATTAAATCAACTATTTGTGTGTAATCTGTGGGTAGGCTAGACGGAGACTAGACGGAGATTGACGTGGAGGTTTTTTGTATTAAATCAACCATTTGTGTGTAATCTACGCCTAGGTTAGTCGGAAAACCCCTTAAACTATTTATAATGTCAACCTTACATATTATAATGTTAACATTATAATATTAACATTATAATTTTGTTATTTGTCATTTTTCCCTAGGGGTTTTATGCTATTATCTCCGTCTAATTCACCTATATATAGATTTAAATAGTTGATTTAATACAAAAAAAACCTAGACGGAAAAAAAAAATTTCCGTCTAGGTTTCCGTCTAGTTTTTTTCAGATATAGATTTAAATAGTTGATTTAATACAAAAAAAACCTAGACGGAAATTTTTTTTTTCCGTCTAGGTTTCCGTCTAGGTCTAGACATCGTTTTTTCTTGACAGATATATATTTTCTATATATGGTACTGATAATAAAATCAACAGGAGTATAAAATGATGAAAAATAGAAAAAAATGTTTCAACACAAATGTAGATTCTGAAACTGGAGAAAAATTTAAAAAAATAGCTGATGGATTAGATAAAAATCCTTCTCAATTTCTTCGTGAATTTATCATGGCTGCGGTGGAAGATAGAGTTAAAATAACTCCTAAAATTACAGAAGTTCATAATAAAATATACACTTAGCAACATGAAGGAACCAACATGAAGGGGATTGCAGAGATAAAATCGACGGGTTTAGGGTGTTTTCCATGCTATCAACGTAAAAATCCAATGATAGATAAATGGAAAGAAAATGCATTTCTACCCGAGGATAAGTTACCAAAGTCGAACATTTGGGGTTTGTTAGTACCATCCAGAATTTTGATAATTGATTTAGATTTGTATAAAACCAATGAAAAACTGAACAGGAAGATTACACGTGCAGATGTTGACAACCTTTTAAATTGCAAGCTTCCATGGGACCAATCGTTGATCCAAAACACACAACAAGGTGGTGAACATCATGCATTTCTTGTTGATTCTGCTGATTATCCAGAAAATATAAAACAGCAAAATGGTACGTTGCTTGAAGGTTTGGACACAAAAGTAGCTGGGAAGGGGTATATTTGTTTTGGGCATAAATATACTGAGGTTGGATCAGGGATAATCGGATTGAGTAACCCTGATGGTTTTCCACGGCTCCCAGATGCTGCGTATGACGTTCTGAAGCGTGATAAGCATCGACATGACCCACCACCACCATTTCCAACCATGAAAGCCGAGCGTGATAATCATCAACATCCACCTTCAATCAGAAATGCCGATTTAGACATTAGTTGGCTCAAGGAAGTGTTAGCAAATATTTCTCCCAATTGTGGTTGGGAGAAATGGCGTAACGTTGGCTTTGCTTTAAAAAATGGATTTGGTAATGATCCGAAAGGCTTTGAACTTTGGGATCAATGGAGCAGAGGTAATTTTCACGGCAATGATATACCAGAAAAATATAAAGAGCAAGATATGTTTAAAATATGGGATAAATTTAAGCAATATATCCCAGGTGGAATAACTATATTTTCTGTTTATAGTATTGCTAAGATGCCTAATCGCCGACCTATGAAAATGGATGAAATATGTGAAGTACTTGGCAAGTGCGAACAAGTAGATCAATCTAAACATCCAGGAAATGTTATTATTCATGTTGATAAGATTCCACCGATAGTTATTGAAGACCACCCGATTATAGTTGATGAAAATCCACGTATAAAGCCAAAACGACCTTGGTTAGTTGATGATGAATGCGTAGAAAGTATATTAAGAGGTGGATACGAAGGCCGACTTCAAAAGTTTAATGGTACTCCTCGCTGGTGGTCAGGTAGAGAATGGGAATACATGGGAGAAACAGACCTGAGTAATTTTATAGCTGACTCTTTACCTAAACGATACCGGAATACAACTCGTATTAAACAAGTACAAAAAAGATTCTTGAATCGAATCCCTAAGATAAAGACACCTAAACCGTCTAAAAATGTATTTTTCCTTGAAGGGGTATTAGAGTACTATTCTGGTAAAATTGTCCAACATAAAAAGAGCAACTATAATATCGGTACGTTGTCGATAAACCATAAAGATAAAACAGATATTATTGAGTGGCTTAAGTTTTTACACAGTACACTTGAAGAAGATGAGATTAAAAAACTACAAGAGATTATGGGTTTTTACCTAGTGCATCATAATCTTGGTATAGAAAAATATATAGCTTTCACTGGACCCACGAGAGCTGGCAAGGGCATAATTTTAATGGTTTTAAGAGCTATATTAGGTGATGGATTTTGCGGATTGTTTAATTTTGACACGTTAGGGACTCCACAAGGACATGATGCACTGTGGACATATCAGGTTTTAATTGATTCTGAAGCTAAAGCCCCCAAGAGGGAGGAGAAAGTTTCAACATTGCAGACGATACAGAAGGTAACATCGAACGAACCGATAAGTTCCAAAAGATTATATGATAATGAATACAAAGCAGGAAAAGTAAATTGTAAGTTGATTATAGCGTGTAACAATTTACCGATATTTGCAGACGATAGCGGGGCATCTGCAAGTCGTATAGAGATTTTGAAATTTAGCAAGAGTTTTTTAGGTAAGGAAGATAAGCATCTTTACAAGAGATTAGAGAAAGAATTGCCTGGAATTGCTCATTGGGCTATTGAAGGATTGAAAAGGCTGAAAGCTAACAATGGAGCATTTACAAAAGCTAAGTCCAGCATAGAAGAGATGGAAGAATCAGAGAATTTGTCAAAACCGTTAAGTGGATTTATTGAAGATTATTTAGTTTTTGATCCTAGATATAGAGTATCATTTGATGCTTTATATCTAGTTTACAAGCTACATTGTGAAGATAATAAAATGCGAGTTTGGACTAAAAAAATGTTTGTAAAGAGATTGAAAGAAACTTTGTCAAGTAAAGGAATCAAACAGTGTCGATACAGTGAAAATGGTGTTCAGGTTAGAGGATTTAAAGGTATGAAGATTATTGATTCTGTATACATCCTTGGAGTATCACCATCGTCTGTACCCTTAGCACCAACTCCAATGAAGAAGGATGAATTGAAATGAAAATAGATAGAAGAACGCATAAAAGATATATGAAACTTGCTTATAAATTCCTTAAGAAAGGCAATACTAATTATGCTCTTAAATATTTTCTTAAGGGGTTGAGAAGCTTTCCTCGGAACAGTGAATTTTTTATAGGTGCTGGTTTTTGTTTTATGATTAGAGGTGAAACAGATTTTGCTATTGAAAATCTAAAAAAGGCTGTAAAGATAGATCCTTTTAATTCGGTAGGCTATTTAACTCTTGTGGAGTGTTTTATTAAAGCAGGAGAATATAGGGAAGCTTTTGTTTATTATAACTACATAGACAGAAGTTTAGTTGATAGTCAAGGAATGAACAGTGATTTACTTGATAGTTTAGCATTAAAAACTGACTATGACTGTTGCACTTATTTCTTAGAAAAGCAAGGATTTGGTGAAGGTGTGAAGGTGTCGAAAGCTGAGAAGATGAGAATAATGTATGATGAATTAATTAGGTATGGATTGGAGAATGGTAAGCTATCAGAAAGTAATATTAAAGAACTTGAACAATATTTTTTTAAGACAGGTTTAGGAAGTATTACAGATTATCTTATGAATGAGAGAGCAGGTAAAGCTCTTGTGATAAACGAGAAATATAGTGATTTTAAAAAGGAAAACCCTTATTTTCTAGAAGCATTGAAAGAATTAAATATACTGTGCGATATATGAGATTAACTAAGAAGATCGGTGATAGGATTTTTTGGCATAATCAACCACCTGTTCACGGATTTTAACGATACTTTAATGTGCATCATTGATTAATAATATCGGTAATGGGAGTTTTCAGGATTTTTTGAATATTATTTTTTTCGGCATATTCTACCACATGCTCACGGATTTTAACGATGCCGCCAAAATGTGATTTAACGGTTGATTCACTACATTTTGCACGTTTCGCAATATGGAACAGAGAAACATTAAACAAACCCCTTTCGATTACTAAGCTTATGAGGCAACTGAAAACCAGTTTCTTACGTTCTTTGCTGGACATGTAAGGAGTTTTCATGTATTGAATTTCCTACCAGTAATTTAATGAGGCATAAAGACACGCCAAGAGTATTGACCATGTTAGTAACATCAATAAAATTAAAAACGAACCGCCTTTATCCATAGTAACCTTGTGATCATGGTTAAGATTCAGTCAATGCTTTCAGTTAATGCTTGAGACCATTTTTCAATTTTTTCAGCCAACTTGGTTTGTTTACACGGTAAAGAAGTGAAAAAAGATTCATTTTGAAAAATGGTTGAAATATACTCGTCATGTTCCTTTTGTGCAAAATGAGTCATTGGCGGGTATGGAGAATTTATGTGACTATTTATTTCCCGCAAGTCATCGACAAGTTTATTAATTTCAATCGCCACAAGTTCCTGTAGACCATTTAATTTGATCATTAATTCTGTTTCCTAATGCTTTTCATTGACTCAAACTTTAAGGTAAGGTAATATGTAATCCTAACTTAGTCAATGGTATAAAACGTTGCAGACATCGACGTCACAAGTGGTAGATGAAAACACTGGATAAACATAAAGAACGTGCTGACGGATTTCTTAAAAAAGGTGACGTTAATAATGCTCTCAAATATTATATTGAAGGTTCAAAAAAGTTTCCAGATAGTTATGGGTGTTTTACAGGTATAGGTCTGTGTTTGTATTTGAAAGGTGGTACGGAATTTGCGATAGAGAATTTAAAAAAGTCTGTATCTATGCAGCCTTATGATACAGGAAATTCAATGATTCTGGTTCATATTTTATTACAGAAAGGAATGGATCAAGAGGCTTTCGCTTACTTTAGCGGTATAGACAGTATTTCTGTTCATCATATGGGTTTGAAACCTTATTATGATATTTACTCGCTTTATTTCAAAGAACAAGGTTTTGAATTTAAGGCGGAAAGTGAGCAGAAACCTGCTGAAAAAATGGGGAAAATTGTTGACAGTTTAACCGAATATTTTATAGAAAAAGGAAAAATAACGAAAGATCAAGTCCCGGATTTTAGTGGGGCTGATTTGGAGGCTATAGTACACTACATTGTGGAAGATTCAGCAAAAACAGGATATACTCTAACAAAAGAGGGACTTGAAGGCTTTGAAAAATCACATCCTGGTTTGTTAGCAAAAATTAGCAAGTCTGTTAGTTAGTCGGGGATTTGAATTAAAATGAACAAAGAACATGGATTTTTTCGATGGTTTTTAGGTCAGGTTGATTCTAATGATGAAATTGGTAGATTAGCCTGTGATTTGATAGACGATGAGAATTTCGATGAAAGCTGTGATTATACTGTTGCAGAATTGGAGAGTTATTTAGGTTCAGCAATAGACACAGGAAGTGACGATGTGGAGGTTTTGCAAGAAGCACATTTAGAATGGGAATTTGAGAGATTTCAAAATAATCAGGTAGAAATATTAAAAAAGAAACGGATAAATAATAAGGGCTTTCGTCTGAAATATATGTCGTAACGAAGGTGCATAAAGAGCCGTCATGGGAGTTGATGCGATCAAGAAGAAGAAGAAGAAGAAGAAGCGGGAAAGGCAGTTATTTTGCCCTCACGGTCTTAGAACAAACGAGCAAGGCACATGTGATATCTACACGGGGGAACCTCTAGAGATATCTAAGAGGGAGCTTCATGATTATTTTATGGAAGGTAATTATGATAATGTAGAAACCTTACATATTATGGTTAAGGCTTTTGCAACGGTGCTTGTAGAGAATCATGAGGAGATGAATGTTCCCGCGCAGATAACGGAACCATTGTTGATTTTCATAAATAGTACAAAAATTAATCTTGAGAATTTAAGACGTTTTGCTGGAATTATTCAGAATATTTACATGAAACCTTAACCTAAGAACGTTATCAGGGTGTTGAAATTACTGTGAAAAATAAATTGTTTGGTTTTTCAGTTATCTACTGTGTGTTTTTTATCAATGTTGCTATCGCTGACGTTATTAAAATTGGTGATGTATTGGTTCCTGGCATTCTGGGTGTTGAAGCAGTTGAAGCAGTTGAAGCAGTTTTCGCAGTTGAAGCAGTTGAAGCAGTTGAAGCAGTTTTCGCAGTTGAAGCAGTTGAAGCAGTTGAAGCAGTTGAAGCAGTTGAAGCAGTTGAAGCAGTTGAAGCAGTTGAAGCAGTTTTCGCAGTTGAAGCAGTTTTCGCAGTTGAAGCAGTTGAAGTCATTGCAGCAGTTGAAGCAGTTGAAGCCATTACAGCAGTTTCCGCAGTAGGTGTTAGTGATTTCATATATTCAAGAGAAAACCAACTCTTTATTGTAAGAACTACTCAACAAGAATATAACCTAGCCGAAGATATTTTTAAAATTGAAGAAAAAGTATCTTTGGATAGATTGCTTAACGCTCAAGAAAATATAGACAATAATGTTATCACATATGAGTCAGAGTTAATTCCTACTGAAAACCAATTCTGTTATAATTCTTCTAATAATCAAATTGTATTTCGTCCAGAATTTGACATATTCTATGCCGATTTTGCCACAGCAAAAATAACCCTGGTTGAAAAAAACGTCAACATACTGCAAAAAGAATTAGAAAGTTTCGGAAGTTCCTTGCTGGCTAAACCAATGGAATTGTATGATGAATCAGATACCAAACGTAAAATAAAAATAACAAAAATTGTAGCAAATAAATTCATTAAAATGTATAAAGATCAATTACTTGAGAACTTTGCAACACAGAGTGAAAATAGTCGGTTATCACAATCTGCTTTAGAATCCCTTGGTTTTGCTAGCATCTCCGATGGTGATTTGATAAATGTTGGTACTGTTGTTGATGTTGGCGATATGATAGTTGCTACTGAAGAGCGTCATCTTGACCCAGGAATTTCTCAAGAACAGTTTAGTTTAGCTGAAAAAATTATTGCTGTTGGTGAAACAGTTGATGAAGCCAGATTCCTTGAAGCCTTAGATAATGTCAATACTGTTCTTGACGCTGATGATACTGAAAATATTAATGAGATCGGTAAATTTAGTTATGGTACAATTGCGAATGATTCAATTGTAATGTCAATGGAATATTTTCACGTAGATTCTTTTAATTACATCCTTGTAAACAAGGAAAATGTGGATGTATTGCAGGAAGCACTTGTGAAATCCACATGGGGAAGTAGTTCCTTAGAATTAAAGGTCTCTGATGTTGAATGGGGATATATGAAACTGAGTAAAGAACATGCCGAAGCATTTATTAAAATGTACACTGATACATTAATAAATGCAGATGAAGCTAGATATGTTGAAGCTTTAGAAAATGTCGATACTATTCTTGACGCTGATTCCTCTTCTGTGTATTACAATAATCCAGGTGATTTCAGTAGAGGTCTAAATCTTCCACTTACAATGACATTGGAGGTTTCCTCTGGTAGCAATGTAAAATATGTCGAATTCACTAAGGGAAATGTGGATTTCTTACGGAAACAATTAGCGAAACCCACATGGAATAATGTTTTATGGTTGAAGACAGACGATAGTAATAGCCCTTTAGAGATGAAAATACCTAAAGAACATGCCAAAGCATTTGTTAAAATGTATGAAGATAATCTTATGGTTGAAGGTTATGACCGTGAGGCTTCTTACATAACTGATACTGAATTATCCGAAGCTAGAGATATTATACTGGCGGGTGTTCGTGGTGCTGTGAACCTTGGTGATGAGATACCAGCCACTATTGACGATGTTATCAAAGTCGGTGATGTGTTAGTAGAAGCCGTTGAAGGAGTTGTCGGTACTGTTGTTAATATTGGCGATATGATAGTTGCTACTGAAGACCGTCATCTTGACCCAGGAATTTCTCAAGAACAGTGGAACCTAGCTAGTACGATTGTCTTGGTTGCTGGCGGCGACGAGCATCATGAGGTCGATGCCGATAAGCTATTAGAGTCTAAGGCTATGGTCGATTTAGGTACTATTAACCAAAGTCGGTTTGATGATGCAAAGGAAATCACTAAAGTCGGTGAAGCGGTTGATAGTGCTAGATTACTTGCTGCTAACACGAACATAGGTCTTCTTGAGAATGTCACCAACAATGATTCCTTTGGCGACATAACCATAGATTCCGGTACTAAAAGCAATAAAGATACTGGTTATTACACTATGAAA
>Ga0209977_10000169_pt1 | contig 24856 bp, 18 predicted proteins | sample SumtaG_2_FD_183113 | JGI IMG/M metagenome (GOLD analysis project Ga0209977, IMG submission 183113) | Deep subsurface microbial communities from Indian Ocean to uncover new lineages of life (NeLLi) - Sumatra_00607 metaG (SPAdes) (version 2) | ecosystem: Environmental > Aquatic > Marine > Oceanic...
CTTCAGGCCCATGACCAGGCGCAGAATGAACCAAACCAACACCTTCTGAGGCAGAAACATATTCCTCAGATAATATTATTGTATGAACATTTTCATTCTGTTTTCCTAAATCTTTCTGGAAAGGAACTTCATCTAATAAGGGGTGTATGTATTTCCAACCTTTTAAGTCTTCACCAATATAATCTTCTACGATTGCATATTTATATCCTAGTTCCCCTGAAAGTAGATGTGTTATTGAAGCTTTTGAGAGAATCCAATATTCATTCAAATCTTCTATCTTCACTTTCGCATATTCTACAACAGGATTTGCCATTATCGCTTCATTCGCAACTAGAGTCCACGGAGTTGTTGTCCATATTATAAAATAGGTATCTTTTATATCAGCAGATTTTATTTTAAGGAATAGACTTACATCGGTTATATTCTTATATTCGTGTTCATGCTTTGCAAGTGCGGTTGTACACCTAGGACAAACATTTAAAGGCCTGTAAAATTGATAAAGTAAGCCGTTCTCCCAAGCTTTTTTTAACGTCCACCATATTCCTTCAATATAACTATTTTTATACGTAATGTATGGATTATCCCAGTCCCAAAAATAACATCCTAAACGTTTAAACTGCTCATTCATAATTTTTATATTTTTCTTAGCATAATCCTTACAATTCTCGATGAATTTGTCAATACCATAATCTTGAATTTCTTGCTTATTCTTAAATCCAAGTTTTTTTTCCATCTGAACTTCTATAGGTAACCCATGAGTATCGTATCCCGGTGTATCTGTGACTTTAAACCCTCGCATCCGTTTATATTTAATTAAATAGTCTTTTAGAATTTTATTCCAGGCCGTTCCTAAATGAATCGAACCCGTAGTATAGGGAGGTCCATCAATAAAACGCCATTCTTTTTTGCCCTCTTCTTTTTTACGTATTGCTGAATATATATCTTGTTCTTTCCAAAATTCTAAAATTTTTTCTTCTAATTCTTTTAGATTCAGTCTCTTTTCCAATACTTCCACGATAATCATCTAAATTAAATGTGAATGTTTATAAAAAGTAGTTTAAACTAAAAAATTTAATGTATACTTTATATAGATATTAGCAAGAATTACTAGATTTAACAACAAATAAAGTACAATGAAATAATAACTTTCAATTCCATTGGGAATAATTTTTGGAGCTTACCTAAGACAAAAACCACATTTACCAAATGATTGTATTGTTTGTTCCCAGCAATGGCGATGATATGCCCGATTACAATGTGGGCATTCTGCATGGCAATTTTCTTCACCAGCTATTCTTTTAGTACAACTAGGGCATTCGATTTTATGGCATATAACACATGATACTACTGACACTTCGAAAATTTTCTTAGATATTAGATTAAATAAATCAATAAGGTAACTAAAGGGCGTCCATTCATCAAAAAAATCATCAAATGAAGCATGTAAATCATTTTTTATTTTTTCGTGGATTTCAAGCTCAAACTCATTTACTACTTCTATTTCAGGCATCTTCATAGGATATTCAATCGGTAATTTTATTTGAAACTCAAAAGTAAGATCCTCAGATTTCATTTTACCCTTCATATCAACATGTAAAGTTGCTGTTGATGATTCATATTTGATATTTTTGTAATGATCTTTTAATAAGTCTATTTCAAAATTAATTCTTGAATTTTTATCAACTAACCAAGAGATTTCTCTTATAATTTCTACAGTATCAGACTCATTGTCTTTCCAATTTCTATATGAGTTTAATTCCATAACGGGAATATTGATAATTTGTTGAAGTTCAGAAGATAAATCAATATTAGGGGGATTCGGATAAGGTTTTAAATCCACATCTAAAATATATTCCTTAAACCCATAAGTTAACAAATGCACTTTTATGGAAGTTAAGCTATCAGAAATAACATCACACTGATATTCACCTGAAAGTTTCTTATATTGAGATTCTATTTCTTTAATAAAATATAGTTTCTTTTCCAATTCACGTAGAATATCTACAAGATGGAATGGTTTTTTTCGATTCCATTTATTCAATGTTTCTAGTGATTTATCGGGATCTCCAAGGATATTTTTAATTTCCTCGGGTAGTGAAATTATTGGTTTTTCTGGGAAATGAGTAAAATCTATTGAAATTATGAATGTTTTTGAAAGAGTAATTGTAATATAAACTTCAATATCTCCCGCATTTGATCCTTTTTGATCATATGCATATTCTTGTTGTATTAGTCCTAATTCCGTTATTATTTCTAAGCTAATTTGCTCAGATTCATCGAATGAAGGAGCCACATATGATTGGTTTGGTTCTGTTTTAGAGTTATTATCTTGCGCCTCTTCATGAGTTGTTGGTGATTCTGGAGATGTCTGCTTATTATAAAAAAAATCGGTGTTCGAATCTGAAGGTGTTATGTAGTCTTCTGACTGATAATCTGAAGGGTAGGCATTAAGATCAGGAGTGATAAATTCTTCTGTCTCTAATTTGTCTTCAACTTCTTCATTGGGTTTTATAGGGCTTATGTCTTTTTCTGATTTTGGTATAGATAAATTTAATTTTTTCTGAATTTCTGATTTAAGTTCATGAATAATATCGACAACATTTGATTCGGGTGTCCAATTTTTGTGGTTATTTAATTGAATGTTCCCCAATAACTCCTTTAGATCCTTGTGATAAATCAATTTAGGAGGAGTGGTCGGAAAATTTTCATCAAATTTAATTTCTAATTCAATTTTTTTTTCGGGAGTTTCATAGACATAACCATAAAGATGAGCGATATTCCCTGAAACCATCCAAAATGAAAATTCTGAAGCTAATTTCTGAGCTTCTTTTAAAATTCTCTGTTTATCCATTATGGCCACGTTTAGAAATTTGTTTTTTTCTCACTATAATAAGACAATAGACTTTCTTCTTAAAAATATTTACAAATCTTTCTAAAAATAAATTCAAGTACAGGATTGTTTAATTTCCTATGAGGGTAAGGTAAAGTTTAACTAAATAACCCAATAATATGATGTTTCTTCACTATTTTCTCCTTTCGCTGAAAAAGTTCTATTCAAATACCTTAAATTATCTAACAGTAGTATATAAAATCCAATTATTATTATTTATATTTTCATTTACAATTACCTATTCTTATACTGTTTCTCATAGAATTTTAAATACTCTTTATTTATAACATTTTCTAACCAATTTTTATTAGAAATATACCAAGCAACTGTCATTTTTATTCCTTTTTCAAAATCTACTTCAGGTTTCCAGTTTAATTCTTTTGTTATTTTATGGTGATTTATTGCGTATCTTAAATCATGACCAGGTCTATCTTTTACAAATGTTATTAATGATTTGGGCTTATTTAAAAGTTTTAACAATATTTCAACCAATTCAATATTAGCAATCTCTGAATCTCCTCCTATATTGTAAATCTCTCCAATTCTTCCTTCTAATAATACCTTTAAAATGGCTTTACAATGATCTTTTACATGAATCCAATCTCTCACATTAATTCCTTTACCATAAATTGGTAAATTTTTGTTGTTTAAAGCATTATTAATCATTAAAGGTATTAATTTTTCAGGAAATTGATAAGGACCATAGTTATTAGAACACCGAGTTATATTTACAGGAAGATTAAAACTCTTGTAGTAAGCCCTTACTAAAAGATCGGCAGAGGCTTTACTTGCGGAATAAGGACTATTAGGGACTAAATGATGATTCTCGTCAAAAGGAGCATCATTGAAGCTTAAAGATCCATAAACCTCGTCTGTAGATATTTGAAGATATTTTTCAATTTTATTTTCTTTAGCAGAATTTAATAAATTAATTGTACCAGAAATATTGGTATCGCAAAATAAAGCTGGATTGTTAATTGAACGATCAACATGGGATTCCGCAGCAAAATTTATTATATAATCTACATCATCCTTGAGAATTATCTCATTAACAGCTTTTGAATCACATATGTCAATTTTATAGAATTTGTATTTATTAGGGTACTTTTCTTCAATACCTTTCAGATTTTCAGGATTTCCCGCATATGTTAGTTTATCTACATTAATAATTTTAAAATCTAAATTGGATTCGAGTAGATATCTTATAAAATTACTTCCGATAAATCCCATCCCACCAGTAACAAAACAAACTTTCATGATATCATTTGTATCTTCTATTTCCTCTTCACTAAGTTGGTCAAAAAATCTCAAACTAAATTGCGAATAGATTTATAACATAACTTCTATTATCTCATAAATTGTTTATGAACCTTAATATTTCTTGTTTCCTCCTTGTTAAAGGGAAGTTTTTTATTATTCTCTCTCTTGCTTGTTTTTGATGCTCTTTTGAAGAATTCAATGCCTTAGAAATCTTTTTAATAGAGTCCTCTATATCATTATATTTTACTTTATAGCCCACTTTACCTATTATTTCTGGTAATGCACTTGTATTTGCAATTACTGGAACACACTCACATAACATCGCCTCGGTTAAAGCTAAACCGAAACTTTCATGAAGAGATAATTGTGCATAAACTTTTGCTTTTGAATATAATTTTATTAAAACATCTTGATTTAAAAAACCTAATACAGTTAGATTCTTAGGTTTACTTTTTAATATTTTTTTGACAAGTTTATGTTTTGTATCACATTTTCCAATTAGTAAAAATTTTGTTTTCGGCATTTTTTTAGCAATATCTACAAAAGTACCTAAACCTTTTATATAATATTGCTTTCCTACATCTGAGGCAACGGTTATAACTATATTTTCTTTTTCTATTCCTTTAATTTTGTTAAATTTCTCTATATTTATCCCATTATATATTGTTTTAATGTTTTTTGGCTTAGAAAAGCTTAACACACCCTTTTTAGTATAATTTGAAACAGGAAATACGGCTGTTGAATTGTTTAAAATTAAAGATACTAAATATTTTTGAAAAAGACGATTTCTTAATCCATATTTATATTTTTTATATTTAGCATCAGCTACTTCGAAACCTCCTACTACAACAACCCGTTTTTTACCCAACATCTTAGAAAAAATTACTAAGGGAAGGAAAATGGGGCTAGCAAACCAGATATATATTATAGAATAATTGAAAGTAAAAATGAATGATTTTATCAGATTTTTTATATTTCTAAGATTGATAATCAAATTTTTAACATAATATTTTTCACTTAAGATTTGATAATCTATTTCTATAAAACTTCTGTTAATCGCATGTAAAAACAAAATTTTATTTTTCTCCATTTACTTTACCTATTGTATTTTAAGAAATATAGTACATAAGCCTTTTTCCATGAAAATTATATATACAATACCTTTAATTTAATAAATTTATTTAGGTATTTAACGATTAAATTTTAAGTTTTATGCAAAGTTTAAAAACTAACTTAACTTTGTTTAAAATATTTGTCGGTAAAGCCCCAAATTGTAATAAAATTTATATTATAAATGCATTTAGGTATAAAGTATAAATGAGAATTTTATTTATTTACAGTTTACAAGATTATAGAACGCCTAATAAGCCATTGAATAAACAAGGCCAGATACAATTTGGAATTTCATACATTTCTTCTCTGCTAAAGGCAAAAGGTCATATTACAGATTTGTTTGTATTGACAAGAAAAACTAAGAAACGGTTTATATATAAATTTATCAATAATTTCAATCCAGATTTAATTGGTTTTACAGCAATCGCAACAGAATATTATTTTATCGCAAAGATAGCTAAACTAATAAAATCTTTATTTCCTTCAATCTATTTATTAATTGGAGGTGTTCATATATCTTTAAATCCGGAAAAAGGTATAAAAGATGTTTTTGACGCAATTTGTATTGGAGAAGGAGAATATCCCACTTTAGAATTAGTGAAACAATTAGAGAATGGAAAAAAACCAACAAAAATTGGAAATTTATGGATTAAAAATGATCAACAGATTGAAAAAAACGTTACAAGGGACTTTATTCGTGATCTGGACAATTTACCTTTTCATGATCGACAGATGTGGCAGAAATGGATTAGATATCCTAATACAAGACATACTATTCTTCTAGGAAGAGGGTGTCCATTTAATTGTACTTATTGTAGCAATCATGCATTAAAAAAATTATCATCAGGAAAATATGTGAGATTCAGATCAGTTAAAAGTATTATAGATGAATTAAGAAATCTTATTAAAACATATCAAAATGTAAAAGATGTTTATTTTGAGGTTGAAACTATAGGAGCAAATTTAGAATATGGGATTACCTTATGTTCTGAATTAGAAAAATTTAACAACAAATTACCGAGAAAAATATCATTTGGAATAAATTTAAGAATAATACCGAAAAGAAATTTTGAACCTCTTTTTCTTGCTATGAAAAAGGCAAATTTTAAATTTGTAAATATTGGAATAGAGTCTGGAAGCAAAAGAATAAGAAAAGAGATTTTAAAAAGAGATTACTCTAATAACGACATTATTAAAAATATCAGAATTGCTAAATTATATGGTTTAAATATTAGCACATATAATTTGATTGGCCTTCCAGAAGAAACTTTAGAAGATATTAAAAAAACAATTGATATTAATAGAAAATGTATGCCAAATAATCTACAGCTTTCAATATTTTTTCCTTATCCTGGAACAGATTTATATTATACTTGTAAGAAAAAAGGGTTGTTAAAAAATCAGACAGATATCCAAATAGAAAGAAGCAGGGTTTCTTTAAATTTAGAATATTTATCTAAAAAGCAAGTGCGAAAACAATATTTATGGTTTAATTTTAATGTTTATAGAGGATATCGACCTTTACCGCTCCTTCTTTTTAAATTAATAATCACAAAATTAAATTATAATCTCTATATCAACAGATTGCTTCGAATAATTACGACTTATAAATTTATTACATTATGGTTTAAAACGGGGATTTAACGACAAATTATCAATAGCAAATAAAGACAAAACTTTCAAAGTTCTTTTTAATAATATGATCTCATTTAGCTTAAATTAGCAAACGAATAGTACTTTTTTAATCTGCTTTAGGTGAAAGGAATTTCCTATTAAAGTTTATGAAGTATCGTTTCTTTTAAACAACTTTTTCCCTAAAGTGACAATAAAAGGCATGACTTTATTTACTAAGGGGATTTTTTGGAACTCCCTAACTAAATATGACATTTCATCGTATCGAAGGAGGTTAACCCGGATTAATATGATTAAGAACAATATATAGAAACAAACGAACATCCCGCCCAAAATCAATAACTTGATTAAAAAATTTTCCAACATAATCATCAAGGTGAAATAATAATAGCCAATAAAGAAAAGTCCACATAATGCTCCTGCAATAATGACGATCAAGATCCATTCCCTGCTATTTGAAAAGAGTCCTTTTCCAAATTTCCGATTTGTAACAAAAATTCCAAATATGAGCCCAAAAAAAGCACCTAAAGAGAGTCCAATGGCAAATCCGAAACTTCCTAAGAATAATGAAAGAAAAATACCCAAAATAATGCTGGTACTAAAGGAAAAGAATTCTATTAAGAACGAAAGACCTGAGTAGCCCTGAGTAAAAAAAAAAGATGGTAGGGCTACCATACCAATAGTGAGCGGTAGGAAATAAACTAAAAATACTGATATGAATTGAGTGCCAGCCAGATAATTCATACCAAACACCAAGGGAACTAATTCGAAGGCAAAAACTATGCAAAAAATTATTACCGGAGAAATGAAGAGAGTGCAGAATTTATTGGAATAATGAAAAACTTGTTTTAAAATTAGTTTTTCTGAAGGAATTCTCCACGAATACTTCGAAAAAATTGGGAATAGACTTAGCATTACAGGTCTTAAAATCACATAAAAAATTGTGATAATAGTGACTCCAATCTTTAGATAACTAACCTCACTATAAAAACCAAATATCGCTAAAAAAAGAATAAAAACCTCATATCTGACATTGCGTATAATTGATACGAGTGAAAAAGAGAACCCTCTTTTTATTAACTGCGGTAGACATTTCCAATCCATACTTTCCTTTTTTCCACTATGCTTTAACAGGTTTTTCTGTATGTATACGAATCCCAATAATCCTGCAAAACCCGTAGCAAGGGCTATCCCAATGATAACTCCAAAAATATTCAAACCAAGGAGTACTAACAAAATTGTTATAATAAACTTGGTTCCATATCGAATTACATTCACTATGCTGAAAGATTTCATCTTTGTAGCGCCGATTAAAATGGAGTAGACTGTTTCTAATAAATTATTAGTTATTAGAAGAATTGAGGCACATTGTAAAAGAGGAACTATTAGAGGATTTTGTATTTCAAATAGAGAAGAGCTTATTTCCCCAGCAAGGAAATAAATAGTAATAGCCAATCCGATCCCTAACAGGGATTTTGTGATTAATGTAATTTTTATAACATTCCGCAATTCCTCTTTCTTATTCAATTTGCCTAACCGGGCAACATAATATGAACTACCCTGAAAAAGACCGAAATCTCCGATATAAAGCAAGATCACCGGAATCACTAAGACTAAATTAAAAACGCTGTAATCCTCAACTGAAAGAAACCTGATAAGAAAAAACCCCGACCCGAAAGATAATACAAAAGCGATGATTTCTCCAATAATCAAGATTTTCGTACTTCTAGTAAACTCCCTTTCCATCAATATCATCTTTCCAATATAAATTTTTTAATAAAAAATTTCCCTTTTCCTTATAAATTTAAAACTATTCTTGTTAATGTAAAATAAAAAATTAATCTTGAAATTTAAAATTAGACAAATAATCGAAAATTGTTTATAATAGTGCTTATATAATATTAATTCAAATAGATTTTTTTAGCAGATCTTTATAATTTTCAATTGTTATTATCATTCATCCAACTATTGACTAAAGAATTGTAATTTTCTTGAGATTTTTTACTAAAGTATAACTCTTCCTTTTTTAACATTTTTTCAAGAAATTCTTCTGCATTCACACATTAAACGATCCTTTTCAGTTTCTATATTTTTTATTGAAAACTTGTTGAAACCAAATTTCCATCGTCAATGCACGACAAATTTCTTCAGAATAATCATGACTGTATTGAAGAACAATCTCGTTTAGAATGGCCATGAAGGATTTGTTAGAAGTGCGAAATAGCTTTAATACATACTCTTTTATTGAATAAATAAGAAATCTTAAAAAATTAAACCAAATATTAATTAAATCAGTTTTTAAGTTATTATGGGGTTCTATGTATTTATCAATGAAATTGATATTGATATAATTTGAGTATATAGCAGTTTTGGGGTTTAAAATCTTTTTTGTGAGTTTTACCATATCTGGGGTTCTTAGCCAACCCGAGTAATCTGAAAATTTTCTCTTAGTTTTAATGATTGGAAAGATTTTTAATAGTTTTTTAATCATTAAAATCATTTTCCTATGAAGTGTTATTTTTTTTGAAATTGGATAACCAGTCTTTTGCCAGGGGATGTTTTCATAATATTCAGGATAATAATAGAATAAGGTTTTCTTGTACAGTTTACTCTTGTGACGATATCTATCAGGTAGGCCATATAAAAATTCTATTAAATCGTTATCTAAGAAAGGTTTTCGTGTTTCGACAGTACGAGAATATCCAATTTGCCCAATATTTGTAAATCTTCTAACTCGAGTATCGATAAAATATGGGTCTTGATGAGAAATATTATAGAAATTACTATCTATATCTGTGAAAGCGATATATTTCCCAAATTTTCTATATGCGGCTGCTTTTGTAATTTTTTTCTCGAGTTCATCGATCCAACTACCACCCATACAGAGATCACCAATAAAACCATTGATATGTATGTCAAATAACTCCTTGAGATATTTATCGGATTTTGGATTATGCAAGTGTAATAAAGAGCCCATTCCATCAGTATTCCAAACAAGATTAAATCTTTCATCCATCCAATTGTTTTCATTCAACTCAAAAACATAATGGGGATTATTTTTAATAGATGTCACCATACTGGCAATCTTAATATCATCACAATCTTTCTTGCCAAAAGTAAAACAGACTACATCCAAACCACTGATTTGATTGATTGCAGCCAGATTTGATCTTGAATCTAATCCACCGCTTAGGGAAACACCTAACCTTTCACCAACTTTAACCCTCTTATTTACTGCAATTTGTAATAAATTTCTTAACCTAACAATGGCTTTGTTAAAGCTTAATGTCTGGGGTTTGATCGATGACCATTTCCAATATCGTTGGTTTTCCATTATTTTTCTCTCTTTTAGCGAATAGGTTATTATTGAAGCCGCATTAATCATTTTAACATCCTTAAACCAAGTTGTATCTCCTAATAAATGCCCCAGATCCATAAAACAATTAATTGCGGGAGTATTAATTTCTGGTGTAAAGCACTTTAACGCTAAAAGAGCCTTAACTTCTGAAACCCAAGCAAAATTACCTTCATTATTCCAGAAATATAGTGGTTTCATCCCATAACGATCAGAAATCAATTTTAACTCTCTTTTATCATATAAGATTGCGGTAAAAGAACCATCGATCATTGATAAGACCATTTCCAATTGATTTTTAATATATGCATCAATCAATAGTTCTGAAAAGGTTTTTGAATTGTATTTAAACAATTCCAAAATTTCATTTAAATTATAAATCTCACCTTCAATCCAAGAATAAACTCCTGACTTTTGAAATGGGCTATCTTTTTCTCCAATTATTCCTAGATGAACTCTCGAGGCAAGAATGTTTTCATCAGAAAAGAGATTATCATTGAAATCAGAATCGGAATAACTGATTAAACTTAAGGCATTTTTAATTTCTTGAGTAGTGATATTATTTGAAACATTTACAGCACCCACAAGTCCAGGGATTTTGTTTTCACCTCATATTATAACCTATATACCAAGTAGTTCAAATTTTTAAGTTGATAATTGGGTAGATTGATAAGAATTAAATAAAATTTGGGGTTCTTATTATAAAATCATTCAATTTTTATTTTTTTATTCCGAAACTTAATCCAATATTTCTGATGTATGTCGATCATACAATTTTAACGGAATGTATTCGTATAAATCAGCACCCCAAATTATCCATAATATTTTTGCTTTTCCCCTGAATTTGAATAAAATTCTAGACATTTTTTCTGTCAAATAATGAATATATTCAGCTTGTTTCATCAATTTTCTTATCTTTATATCTTTAATAGTAAAGAAATTAAATAGAATATTGCCCGAAAAAGTGAAAAATTTAATGTTCTGATATTTTTCTGGATTTAAGTGAATTTTGTTGTTCTTATAATTAATTATAATGAATTAATGTTCTTTAATGTTAAAATTAGATTGAATTTCCTCAATAAACTCTCCAGAATAAAATTGTCCCCCATAAAATGCAGATATTTCATTAGTACTCAAGTTCTAAATGCTATTTCATTTAATAATTCACTAATTTTTTCCGTATAAATCTGTTTTGAACGATTTTTTTTATGATATTCGCTTATATTTATCGAAATATCATTAAATTTATCATAGTTCTCATAAACCATTTTTATTTTTTCAACCAGTAAATTACTTGTACACTCTTTCAAGATTAAATCGTTATTCCCTAAGAATAGTGAAGTATTATTACCACTATCTGTTGTAATAATGATTTTTGCTTTTATTACACCTTCTAATATTTTAATTGCTACTGCTGAAGGGCAAATATTATTTAACATTGGTAAAACGAGACAATGATATTGATTTATTAAATCTGAAACTTCTCTATGGGATTTTGAGCCCAAAAATATAACATTTTCTTCTAGACCCCTTTCTTTTACATACAATTCCATACTTTTTCGAGTGATCCCATCACCTAATAAAAATAATTTAATCTTATATCCTTCTTCTGTTAGTAAAAAGATTGCATCTATGATGGGACTTAATAAATCATATAGACTAAACCTTCCAGTATAGCCAATGTTAAAAAAGTCTTTTTTTTTTTCAAAAGTTAGATTTGCCCTATTAAGGAAATAGTCTTGAACATAATAGGGAGTAATTTTGATTTTTTCAGGTTTGGCACCATAAAAAATAGCCATATTTTTTGCTCGTTCATTTTCAATAGTAAAACCATCAGCATGACGAATGGCATACAACTCAAGATGAGGTTCGAGAAAATAGAAAAGTCTTTTAAATAAATTTTTACTAGTGTGAAATTCTGGATTTCTTGTAAATGCTCTTCTTTCTATAAAAACTACAGGTGTACAACCCATTCGTATTACAACTTTATTGTGGAAGAGTTTTTTCAAAATAATTGGAAAAAGAGCCAATTTAGGTGCTCGAGTAATAAAAATCCTTTTTGATGATACAATTTCCTTAACATACTTTATAAAATACTTAAACAAAGATTTTATATCAATCTTATTACCTTCTTTATATTTTGGATAAATAGCAATTTTCTCGTAATCTGAAGGGATTGCTCTAAATAACTTTCTATCATTTACAGAATCTCCTTGGTTTCCAGCTTTGAAATCTGAAAATGTACAAAAAACTACTCTTTGTTTAGGACTATTCTTTTTCATTCTCTGATTAATTTCTACGTTTTTTTTCTATTAAACTAGTTATATTTTTTTTAAAATCGGTTATAATTCTTGTCCATGTATATTTTTTCTTAACTAATTCATATCCTTTTTGACCAATTTTCTTCAAATTTTCTTTTTGAGGAATAAGTTCTCCAATCATTTTAATTAATTCCTCTTGATTCTTTGCAAAAATTAGATCGCTATCTCTTTTAAGTTCATATACTACACCAGGTAAACTGTTTGTTAAAATGGGTTTTTTCATCGCCATGTATTCTAATATTTTTATAGGAAGAATTTCCTTTGTAATATCATTGATTGCAAAACTGAGAAGGCATAAATCAGCAAGTTCAATATATTCTTTTATTTCTATATATGGTACTCGCCCTGCGAGAATTACCCAATTTGCCTTTACTTTTTTGATATAATTCTGTAAAAAATTATAAATACCACCATCTCCTAAAATTAAAAATTTGAGATTTAAATTATTTACATTGACTTTGGAGTTATAATAATCTATTATTTCTTTTAAGCCAGCAAACTCGTATAAATAACCCATAAAGAAAATAACGAAATCATTATCATGAATATAATGCTTAGATTTTAATAGATCATATCTTCTCTTATTTACTATAGTATTTTCTAAAGAAATACCATCTGGGGAAACTTCGATATTTTCAGGGGAAATTCCTTCATTTAATAGATATTTATATTGAATTTTCGTATGAACTAAAACTTTATCTGAATGCTTTAAAGTAAAACGGACAACAATTCTAGCTAGTTTTTTAACATATGGTATGGGGACGATCTCATGTAAAATATCAATATAAAAAAAGAGAAAAGGAATTTTAAAGAGTTTGGCTAATATTAATCCAATAAATCCATTAGTTATTGAAAAACTCACTATAATATCGGGTTTGTTTTTTCTAAAAACCCTTAAAATTTCGAAAAAGTTTGTAATCAAGGATGTAATTCTTCTCAAAAATGGAATCTGCAGATGAGCGGTTCGTATTATTTTTATATTAGAATCATTTGATACACGATGGATATTATGAAAAATTTGTTTTTTTACATAAGAAGATCTAAAATTTTGTAATTTATCAATATCATAATCAATAACCGTAATTAAAATAGATGGTTTTTCAGAAAGTTTTTCAAAAATATGGTGTTGACTGTGTGGACCTCGAGTAAGCCAATCGGTTTCTTGTAAGACAAGAATATTCATTAAAAAACTTCTTTAAATCTGTTTTTTCAATAAAAACGCTGTAATAATTATACAGCTTTAAACAAATTATTAAAAATTAGCAAGTAATTTAAAACTTGATATAGTAAGTCTTGTTGTTTAAAACTCCTTTTCTTCTTAAAAATTTCGAAACCTAAATGGCATAACCAAAAAATCTACGTAATATGCATATTCTACATTCCTTTTTTTACTTTATCCAATCTTTCTATTAATAGCTACAAACTGATTTTTCTTATGAATTAATATGGGTTTGTTTTCTAAAATAATTAAAAAAACAATTTATTTATAATTTAAGATATTTAATTTATTTTTTAGAGTAAATAAGAAGATAAATGGTGAATCTTTGACTTTTTTTGAATTTTTTTTAATTTTAGGCAAAGAAAATTATTGTTAATAAAGTTTATAATCCCAATTTTTCATCCATTCATATAGTTCCATCAATAATGTCTGATAATCCGGGATCTTATGATTAAAATCTTTTCTCGTATTTATCAAACTTTTATCATGTTTAGGTTCTTCTACTTTTTTAATTTTTATAGCTTTCCCCCACACTTCTTTTATCAGTTTCAATAGAGTATATTTTGAAATCTTTTTTTCAGGAACTAAATGGTATAAGGAAGTTAAATTTTGTTCTATAGCGTGATCAATAGCTTTCGCTAACTCTAATGTAGTAATTCCTGTCCAATATACCTCACTAAATCCAGAAATATCTTCAGTTTGGGTCATAAACCAATGAAATAAACCAGTTCCATTTTGTCTTATTTCTGGGCCTATAATAGACAATCTAAACGTTAAATCTCTATTATTAATTATTTCCCCTAATGCTTTAGTTCGAGCATACATATCTTCTCCGTCTTTAAAATCATATTCTGAATAATCTCCCTTTTTGCCCGAGAAAACACAATCTGTACTTAGGTTGATTAGTTTGAAATTCATATCCTTTCCTAATTTTGCTAAGTAGTGAGGAAAGAAACTATTTAAATAGATCGCTAAATCTGGATGATTAGAAGAATCTTTAACTAATCGACCAATACAATTAATAACTACATTGGGTTTGTATTTATAGACAATCTCTTTAACTAATTCTTTATCTTCTACATTAGCAATAATTGTCTCGTCATTTAGTTTCTCAAGAGCAACATTAGTTACTACATATTTATTTAATGATTCAAGATAACGGGTAATTACATGACCTGCCATTCCAGAAGAACCAAAAACAATTACCCTTTTAATCTATAAAACCTCCTTTTTTTAACAATTCTTTCAGTGTCTCTATATTGCTTAATTGAGAAGTTGAGCTATATTCAAAAAAAGATACTTTTTCTAAATTACAATATTCATAGTGTTCAGCTAAACCATCAATGTGAAGAACTGGTAAGATAAGATAATAAGACTCATCATATTTATAAGTATTCACAGCTTCATATCTCGAGACAAGAACCTCATCAATTTTTTCACCCGGACGAATTTCGGTTTCTATAATTTTGGTATTATTATTGCCATAAACGTCAATCAAAGCTTTTGCAAGGTCGATTATTTTAAAAGAGGGCATCTGCTCCACAAATGTCTCTCCACCAATACTTTTTTCTGTTGCTTTAAAGAGTAAAGAGATTGCATCTTGTAAAGTCATAAAGAATCTGGTCATTCTTTTATCTGTAATTAAGATTTTATTGAATTCCTTTATCAATTTTATAAAATATGGTACAACACTACCCCGCGTACCGAGAACATTTCCTGCACGAATACAGATAAATTTAGTATCAGTACTTATCTTATTCGCATGAATAATGAGTCTTTCTCCAACAGCTTTAGTTATTCCATATAGATTAATCGGATCCACAGCTTTATCCGTTGAAACATCAATCACTTTTTTTACTCGGTTTGCAATTGCAGCTTTTATTAAATTCTCAGTTCCTTGAATATTTGTTTTTATTGCTTCTGATGGTTGTTCTTCACATATAGGGACATGTTTTAATGCTGCTAAGTGAAAAACATAATCAATTCCTTTACATGCAGCTTTAAGCGATGAATAATCCCGAACATTTCCTATAATAAATTTTAACCTATCATCATTGAAGTTTCGCATCATAGTTACCTGAGCAAATTCACCTCTCGAAAATATTCTTACTTGCGTAGGATCCTTTTCTAATAATTGAGAAGCCAATTCATTTCCCCATGAACCCGTCCCCCCTGTTATTAAGATTTTTTTATCTTTAAACATCTAGATTACCCCATTCAAATATTTAACAATTTTATCTGATACATTATTATCAATATACCCGATTGGATATTCCCAATCGTTATTTCTTGCTAACATCGTTTCAGCACAGCTCAAAATATCATTACTATTCAATCCAGAAATGATATTACTTCCACATTCAACAGTTTCTGGTCGTTCTGTGGTATCCCGAGTAGTTACCGTTGGGATGTTAAAAATACAACATTCTTCTTGAACAGTCCCACTATCTGTAAAGACTAATTTAGCATTTTTCTCTAATTTTACAAAATCAAAAAACCCAAATGGTTTCATTAACGTAATATTTGGATTATTTATTTCTATGTTAAATTCTTCCAATTTATTTCTGGTTCTTGGGTGGATGCTACAAATAATTGGTAAATTAAACTTATTAGCAACGAGGTCTAAGCCATTGAATAATTGTTCCAATCGATCTTTAGAATCAACGTTTTCTGCTCGATGGGCAGTAACTAAAAAATATTCTTTTGGTTTTAAATGAAGTGTTGATAAAATAAGACTCTTCTCAATTTTATCCATATAACTCATTAGAACTTCATATATTGGATTCCCTGATATAAAAATACGATTCTTTGGAATCCCTTCCCTAATTAAATTTTCTCTACTATTGGGAGTATAAGGTATAGCAAAGGTAGAGATGGCATCAATTATTTTCCTGTTTTTTTCTTCTGGTACTTTTAAATCAAAACATCTATTACCTGCCTCCATATGGTAGACAGGAATCATCATTCTTTCAGCTATAATAGCTGCTAAACCGCTATTTGTATCGCCTAAAATAAGAACTTTATCTGGTTTTAATTTCTTAAAAATTTTTTCAATTTCTTTTAATATTATTGATAATTGTTCCCCAAATGAAGTTGATTTTGAATTTAGATAATAATTGGGAGAGCGAAGGTCAAGTTCTTCAAAAAAAATATCATTTAATTCGGGAACATAATTTTGACCGGTATGGATGAGTATATGATCGTTTACACCGTCTAACTTCTTTATTATCAAACTAAGCCTAATTATTTCCGGTCGAGTCCCTAATACAGTAATTATCCTCATTTAATCATAGTCTTACCCAAATTTAATTTAAATCGTTTAAGGTAATTTTTTTTTTGTTTTAAAGTTAATTAAATCAGCGATAGCTATCTTTTTCCAGTAGACTAATGGGGAGATGAGATTTGGGAAGTTAAAAATGGTTTAAAAAAATAATAAATTAAGTGTTAAAAATGTCCAGTTCTTTTTGTCTTTGTAATCAATATTTTTATTTTTTTAAGGAGATAATTAAAAAGACATGAAAAAATTTGTAGAGCTATTCTTTTTATGATTTATTACCCTAATCTCCCTTTTTAATTTATTTTTATATTTAAGTTATAATCTGGTAAGCGAACACCAAGCTGATCATAAAAGATTTTATTTAAGTTATAATCATAGTGTTGACCGCTATCAACAATAATGTTATTAAAAAATTTATCTAATTTTTTAATGATTTGGGATAAGTGAATTATATCTGGACGAATTCCGATACAAGTAATAATTTTTTTCATGATTTGAATTATAATTAGTTTTTAGTTTTTAATTATAAATATTGTTAGAATGACCCATTTAGGATTTCATTGACATACCGTTTTTTTATTTCTTTTAATACTTGATTTTATTTTTCTTACGTAGTAGTAAAATAAACAGGAAAAGATTCTTCTGGCTAATTTCATTAATTTGATATTTGATGAGCCATATTCACGTCTATAAACTTTGATTGGGCATTCTTTAATTTTATAATCTGATATTGAAGCTTTTAAAATTTGTTCTGTACAAAAAGCGTATCCATAATATCTAGTGCTATCAAAAATAGGAAGAATTTTTCTATTAAAGGCACGAAAACCAGTTTGATTATTCATTATTCTTACCCCAAAGAAGATTTGTATTAGCTTTTCTACAAAAACTTCTCCAAGTCTAGTTAATATGGGTAATTGATAGAAATACGTTCCTTTATATCTTGAACCTATTGTACAATCCGCTTCTTCTTCGAAAATTGGTCTAATTAAATTAAAGATATCATCAGGACTGTGTTGTCCGTCTGTATCCATAGTAACAATAACATCTCCCTTCGCTTGGGATATACCCGAAATTATAGCACCCCCATAACCTCGATTTATTTTATGATTTATTACTCTGATATCTCTTTTTAATTTAACTTCGTCTATTTTTTCTAAACTGTGATCAGTTGAATGATCATTAACCACGATAATTTCTATTGCATTGTTATAAGGTAATTTCTCTAAAATTGTTTTTATCGTCTTTTCTTCGTTGTACATGGGCAATACAATTGATAAAATAACTCGCTCCTCATCAGTTTTGAGTCTCTTAATGTAATCATATAAATCTTGATATTGATATTCTAAATTACCAACTTTTGTTTCTGAGTTATTTAGTAAAGTATCTGATTTTCTTTTTGTATTCAGTGTTGTCAAAAATAAGGCGCCTTTTAATAAATCTCTACTTTTTCAATTTAACTGAATAGATATTGATATTATTAAATTTAAAATTTATTTAATTAATTAATTTTTCAATTATATAAAGTTTAAGAGCTCAACACTCTATATTTTCACAAGAGTTATATTCTTTCACCAAGAAAATTATAGATGTTCTTAATTTAGAATTTAAAGAGATTACAACTGTTAATTTTGATTCATTAATTAAGATAAATTTCAAATTAAAATATATATTCATTTAATAATTACGATTGATAATTCATTCATGTCGTTTAATTATGTCTTTTGAAAATAAAAGATTTTTAGTAACTGGCGCTGCTGGTTTCATAGGTAGTAATTTAACAGATAAGTTGCTTGAAATGGGTGCAACAGTTATCGGAATTGACAACCTTTTTAATGGTAGGTTAGAAAATTTAGAAAATGCTCAAAATAATAAAGGTTTTCAATTTTTTAAAGGAGATATCAGAGATATCAATTTGCTGTTAGATATTTCAAAAGATATTGATATTATATTTCATCAAGCAGCATTTACAAGTGTTCCACAATCTGTCTTAATGCCCCAATCTTGCAATGATGTTAATGTTAATGGAGTTTTAAATATCTTAAATACCGCACGGAAAAATAATATTGAAAAGATCATATTTGCGTCAAGTTCTTCTGTTTATGGAGATGAACCATCCTTACCTAAGAAAGAAGATATGAAAAAAAAACCAAAATCACCTTATGCCGTATCTAAATTAGCCGGTGAAGGATATGTTCAGGTCTATAATCACTTGTATGGATTAAATACTACCATCTTAAGATATTTTAATGTTTATGGACCGAGACAGAAAGATTCCCCCTATAGTGGAGTTATAGCAATATGGCTTGGAAATATAATTCGAAATGAAGATTTGATAATTTTTGGTGATGGACAAAATTCAAGAGATTTCACGTACATTAAAGATGTAATTAAAACAAATATTTTAGCAGCAAGGTATGACAATCCTGGTGAAGTATTCAACATTGGAGCAAATTCGCCAATAAAACTAATTGATCTTGCAAAGCTGATGCTAAAAATTACAAATAAAGAAAATCTTAACATTATTCATTCCGATCCTCGACCAGGAGATATTCTACATAGTTATGCAGATATATCTAAAGCTAAGGAATTATTAAAATTCGAACCGGAGTTTGTTCAAGAGCATGGTTTAAGGAACTATTTGAAATGGTATAGCAATAAATATCAAATCGATTTAAAAATTGAGTAAAAAACTATATTGAAATGAAAAATCTGAACTTAAGCTTAAATAACATAATTTTTTACATAAAAATCAGAATTCATTTATTTATAATCCTAATCTCTCTAATCTCTTTACTAATAATATTCCTCGGAATGATAAATTTTAACATTTTTACTGGTTTATCACAAATCATATTTTTCGATTGGATTTTTAATTTTAGTGTATTTTGCAGCACAATTTTTACCCTATTATTTTTACCGATTTATCCGATTATTTTTATTTTAGCTAAGAATAGAAACTTGAATTTCTTAGAAAGATTAACAATTACGATTGTAACTAATTTATCGTTTTATACCATCATTGGAATTTTAGGATTTTATCTTGGATTTGCCATAACAGAGTGGTTTTTCTTCACTATTTTAGTACTCAGTTACTTTCTGTTTATTCTACTTAGCATAATTTTCAACTTAAAAAAAGGTGAATCACCGATATTTAGATTAAAATTTACTCATGATTATAAAGAAAAATTTACTCGAAAATTCTCTGTTTTTACCTATATTAAGAAATTTAGAGTATCAAACTCAGTGTTATTAATTATTTTTTTGTTTTTAGTTTGTATTTTGGGTATTTTTGGGACTAGTATATTTATAGGAACAGATCCCTGGATGCATATCTCCATAATTAAATTTATAACTGACATTAATTATTTACCTGTAAGTGATTATTTCGGTACTTTCGGATTTCATATTTTTGGGGCTGTAATCCATTTTTTTTCAGGATTAGATATCTTCTTAATCCCCAAATTTTTCGTTTTTTATACATTTTCAATTTCTTCTTTAATCACTTATATTCTTTTAAAAAGGATCTTTAGAAAGAAAAATTTAGCAATTTTGGGCATTTTTATTTTGAATATTTCATCATTGGGATTTTTAAATATGATGTACCAGTTTTGGCCTTCAAGTTTAGCTTTAATACTTGGTTTGACATTATTTTTTCTCTTATATATAAGATTACAATCATTCACTCAAGAAAAAGAACCAAATTATAATAAAATCTTTTCTAATATGTTTTTCTCATATCTTTTATTTATCGTGATTTTTATTAGTTGTCTATTAATTCATTCCTTAATCGCTATAATTCTTTTAGCTTCCTATTTATGGGTGTACTTGATTTATTTTGTTAAGAGTTATAGGAGGGGTTTTGATTTTATATTGTTGGGGATATGTTTGTGCATTTTTTTTATGTTCTATTTCTTAGATATAAGTACAGGGCATTTCATTGTTTTCACTAGACTAGAATCGATATCTTGGTATTACCTTTTATTTGGGATCGTGTTAATAGGAATATTGGAAGGATTAGTACTTTTACATTACCGAAAGTCAATGACCTTCACGAAGGGTAAATATTCTTTGATTATTCGGGGGGAAAAGCACAAAATTTTTAAAAAGATAGAAGATAAATACATTTTTCCTATGGTTTTTGCTTTAGTGATAATTTTGATATTGATATTTGCCATTGCTAATTTCTTTTTGTTTAATTTTAATTTTATTACTATCTTTGCTGGATTTGAAATTCTGATTCTTTTGTTTTTTGCGATATGGGGATTAAGTATTTTTCAATATAAACCCAAAGGAAAACCATTACTATTATGGGGATTTGTGCTTGGAATTATTTTATTGGCTGGGATTTCGTTTGATTTAATTTCGGGATCATTCACTTTCTTTTCAAGAATATTCTATTTATCCTCTATATTAATCACAATTGGATTTGTATCCTATTTTCATAAGTTAATTAAAACAAACTCAATTCAAAAACTCAGAATAAAAGCTTTTTTGGTTATTGTAACATCCTTCTCTTTATTGGCAACCTACTTTGAGCTTTATTCATCTTTTATTTTTTATAGCTTAGAAAAACGCGAAGTGAGTACTGTACAATGGTATTCTAATTATACTTCTAATCAAAATGTTATGATTGCAGAATTTGGATGGAGTTCAATTTTCATCTATTATGATTATCCTTTTAATGAAAATAATGCAACTCTTCCACTCAATACTGTTATTTTTTTCCATACTGCTTCAAATAATTATCTAAATCCTCGGTATCATATTCAAAATGGAACGAATATACTTATTGAACTAAAAGATGATTCAGGAAAGGAAGTTTTCTTGATAGTTTCTGATAACTATCTTTTAGTATCAGGATTTGAATTATTTGGTCAATTAACTGATGAAGAGATTGAGATGTATTATAATTTAGCTTATTTAAATAGAATCTGTGTTTCAAAAAGTGAAGAAGGGAAGAGCACTCCTTATTATTGGGTAGTTTAAATAATATAATATTTCTTGGAAAAATCAATGGATATTAAATTGTTCATCATTTTTAAAATTAAGATTTCTTTTAGTTATTGAGTTTATGCTTAGCGAAAAGATCTTATAAAGTAATAAAGAATTTTTCATTTAAGATAAACAATGACGAATAACATTTTTATTATAGGAGGTGCAAGACCCAATTTCATGAAAATCGCACCTCTAATTAATGAATTTAAACAACAAAAAATTAAATTTAAATTTATTCATACTGGACAACACTATGATTATAACATGTCAAAAATATTTTTGGATAATTTAGGAATACCAAAACCGGATTATTTCCTTAACGTTGGGTCAGGAACACATGCCTTGCAAACGGCAAAAATTATGATTGAGTTTGATAAAGTAATAATAACGGAAAAACCAAGATTAGTGATTGTAGTTGGTGATGTTAATTCAACTATAGCTTGTGCTTTAGTAGCTAAGAAAAGATCAATAGAAGTTGCTCATATTGAAGCAGGATTAAGAAGTTTTGATTTTAAGATGCCTGAAGAAATAAATAGAAGATTAACAGACCAGATTTCTGATTACCTATTCATAACAGAAAGAAGTGGTTTACAGAATTTGCAAAAAGAAGGAATAGATTCAAGTAAGATTTTTTTTGTAGGAAATGTTATGATTGACAATTTAATTAATAATATTGAAGAAGCTCGAAAAAATAATTACTTTAGAAATCTGGGATTATTAAATGGCTCATATGGAATAGTGACTATCCATCGACCTTCAAATGTAGATGATAAGAAAGATCTAGAAAAGGTCATCGAGATCTTAAATTATATTCAGTCTAAAATTAAGATAGTCTTTCCAATTCATCCAAGAACTCGAAAAAGTCTAATTAAATACAATTTGGAGAAAGAATTAAACAAACCCAATATTGTAATTACTGAGCCATTAGGATACTTAGAATTTTTAAACTTGATAATTAATTCTAAATTTATTCTGACAGATTCAGGTGGAATTCAAGAGGAAGCATCTTACCTTAAAATTCCGATTTTAACATTGAGGAATAATACAGAAAGACCTGTCACAATCGAAGAAGGAACAAATACTCTATTAGGAAATGATATTTTAAAATTAAAGAAATATTTGGGTGAAATCTTATCAGATACCTATAAGAAGGGAAAACTCATTGAGATGTGGGATGGGAAAGCGTCTCAAAGAATTACTAATATAATAATCGATAAGGTATTAAAAAACTAGAATAGGTTGATGAAGAAAAAATAAATAATAGGATATTATGATAAAAAATAAGAAGATATTATTAACCGGTGGAGCTGGTTTCATAGGTTCTCATCTTTTTGAAAGATTAATTAAAAATTCTAACTATGTACGAGTCATAGATAATTTTAGCAGCTCTGAGACTGAAAAAAATTTTTTAGAAATAACGAAAAATTATGATATTAAAAAAGATTATGATTTAATTCGAGGTGATCTAGCAGATTATTCAATTTTAACAAACGCAACTTCTAATATCGATATTATTTTTCATTTAGCAGCAATACCGGGAGTTCGGATTTCAATTCAGAATGCTCCGAAGGTTACAAAAAATAATATTTTAAGTACTGTAAATGTATTTGAAAAAGCTTTAAAAAGTGATGTTGAGAAAGTAGTTATAGCATCATCATCGTCTGTATATGGTAATCCTATTTATACACCTGTTGATGAAAATCACCCAAAAAGCCCAATATCTCCATATGCAGTTTCAAAATTATGTTGTGAAATGTACGCAGATTATTATTTTCGGGAATATAATTTACCTGTTACTTCACTTAGGTTCTATACAGTATATGGTCCCAGGGGACGACCTGACATGGCAATTAGGATATTTTTCAGTAAAATAATGAAAAATGACCCGATTAAAATTTTTGGGGATGGAAGTCAAATTAGAGACTTTACCTATATATCTGATATTGTTGATGGCTTAATTTTAGCTTCAGAAATTAAGCAATCTTCAGGTGAAATATTTAATTTAGGTTGCTCAAACCCAATAGAATTAAACCAGTTAATAGAAAAAATATATGAAATTGCAGATAGACCCAGAAACACCCAATACCTTGAAAAACAACAAGGAGACGTAAAGATAACATCTTCTAAAATTGATAAAGCTAGAAAAATATTGGGATTTGATCCAAAAGTTAACATAGATGAAGGATTAAAAAAAACTTATGAATGGCAGAAAGAGAATTTGAAATAAGAGATTAAAGAAATTTCTTATTCTTAAATTATTTATATATTTCAAAATCACCCTCAAACAGGTCATCTAATTTATTTTTTAAAATACGATTTTTATCACCCTCAATCTTTATTAACTGGGGCAATTTACCAATCTGACCTACTTTATTTTCTCTGGAAATAAAAGCACCTCTTACACTCTCTATTTCATTAGCTATATCTAATCCCTTTTTAATTGATTTTTCAATATCTTCTCCCTTCACAGCATTACCGACCTTTGTAGCAGCAGCATCTGCTAAAACGGCATTTTTTGCGAAAATTGTTACAGCATCAGATTGTCCTAAACTAATTGCATGGCCTACGGTTGCCGAACTTGTCCCTATACCGATTGGACAATCTTCTCTTTTGATTAAAAAACCAATGTTTAAATTCAGCTCATTCTGCCCGGCATATAATGCGATTTTCATGGGTTCTTCGGAATCTATTGCTATTTCACCTCCATTCTCAACTAAGGCAATCCTGCAGTTTTCTACATTAGCAGTTTCAATTTCCTTCGTTATTTTCATTTTTCCCAACATTAAATCTGCTA
>Ga0209977_10000170_pt1 | contig 24684 bp, 36 predicted proteins | sample SumtaG_2_FD_183113 | JGI IMG/M metagenome (GOLD analysis project Ga0209977, IMG submission 183113) | Deep subsurface microbial communities from Indian Ocean to uncover new lineages of life (NeLLi) - Sumatra_00607 metaG (SPAdes) (version 2) | ecosystem: Environmental > Aquatic > Marine > Oceanic...
AAGGCTTAGACCATTTAAAGAAGTTGAAAGTTTTTTAGCTGTGGAAAAAGATCCAATTTTGCTTAGAAAATTGCGATATGAGAGACGACTTATCTTTTTCGAAATGTATTGGAATGGTGAAATTGATTTTGAAATGTTTTCAAAACTCATTAAAGGAGAAGTTATTTGGTTAGAATAATTATGAGATGGAAAGTTAATAGAAAAAATGTTGAAGGAATGCACCTTTGTTATTGGCTTAGGAAAGCAAAAGTGATAATTGTTGATTATGGTTATGAGGGTGGTGATATTCACATATATAAACATTTAGAATCAGTACATTCAGAAAACTTAAAAGATGTATTAGATAAATATGCGGGAAACAACGATATAGCATCTGAATCTCATTTAGAGATTAAAGAGCTTAAAGATGATCATTCATTATTTAGAAAGATTTTTACTTATCAATCAAAACAAAATGATAATAATTTTCAGAAGGAGGAATAACAATTAAAATTGAAGATAAAACCCTAGCAATAAAAGTATATATGTGCGATTAGGTAGTTAAATATATTCCAAGAAATGTAAGTAAAATTATTGGTTTTCCGCCAGTAGTCCTTTTCTCTGTCAATATGTGAGTTTCACATATTGATTTGGGCAACTTCTCTCTATTAATCTTAATGTAATCTCTTTAAAAGTGTTTTTTTCACTAGACATTTTGTCTGCCATGCTTTTATTGGAATTGTTTTTGGCGAATCACTTAATAAAGTACCAATTTTATAAAAGGCAAACTTATCGAGCCATTTCCTTTTACCATGTGCCATTTTTTGTTTTGATGTTAACAGCTCACTGAATTTTTTTCTGTTAGCTTTTTCACTAATTACATGATCCTCAAAAATATCAGGATTATTCTATATAATATATTACTAAATTATAAGCCCTAGAAGTTTTAATACAAGTTCATCACCCTCTTCAAATAAACACCTAAGGCGATTTAAAATAGAAAAAACAGAAAAAAAAGATGTTATAGAAACTTGTCCAATTCATCTAAATACTTTATTTACTGAATGCCATGAAGTGGGTATAGAAGTAAAAGAAAAGGATAAATCAACAGTAATAAAAGTCTGGGAATGTAAATAATTATGTTAGCTGAAATTTTAAGTATTATAACTGTTATTGTTGTAGTAGCTCATTTGATAAAAGATATTATAACTGATAAACGACAAAAGAATATAGATGAACAAAGGCTTCAATTAGACCAAGGTAAAGCAGGAATAGATTTTATAACAAAATTACCAAATATATTGGAATCTGTATTTGATAATCCTCTTATTAAAAATCCTGAAGAATTAAAAACAAAGATTAAAGAAATGAAAGAAGCATACAAAAATTTTAAAGTAGAAGATACAGAGAAATAACCACTAATGTTGGAAATTCTAATAGGTGATATATCATCCCAAACACCTACTTGGAAAGAAGTTTGAATTAATTAAAGTGTTCTCATGTTACATTCTTATTGTTTTTGATGTTAGGGTTCCAACAGTTTTCGACAGGTAAAATAAAAAGAGATAATCTCAAAGAAAAAAGAGATAATCTCAAAGAAAAAAAAGGTGTTAAAAAAATTTGGTTGAATTTAGAAATAAAGAAGTAAAAGAGAGAATACAGAAGATTTTGAATATTTTAACAAAAAGAAATTTGACAAATAAGGAAATAGCTGAAAAAACTAGTATTAATGTTGATCAAGTTAGTTATCATACATGTGAATTAAGAAAAAAAGGTAAAATAAAAAAAGATGTTAAAATAAATTTATTATGAAGAATAAAGATAAAAAATTATATGCAAAAGAATGGAAAGAGTTCGTTCCAGATAAAATACTAAAAGAGTTGAAAAATGAAGGATAAAAAGAGAAGAGAAGGATGAGATTAGAAACAGAAAGAAATATATATTGTGTTATAATTTGTATAGGTCTTTTCATTATAATTTATGGTATTATTATATTATATATAAATGGATTATGTCCTCTATGGATGGCGACATTAATAATTATTATATCTATAATAGTACATGTAAGCGTATTTATTTACTTTTGTAAATATTATAAAAAGAAAATAGAGATTAGGAGATCGAGAGGATATATAAGAAGGAGTTAAGAAAATGGTTAATTATGATAAATGTCCAAATTGTAAAAAAAAGGGGTTATATCTCAACGGTAGTAAGGTATGTTGTTTTTGTGGTCGATCAATACCTAATAAAAAATATGGGGAAATGAAACGAAAAGAATTAAAATGGCACATGAAGAAACTTGAGGAACGATTAGACAGTGGTGTAGTTAAAGTATTATATGAAAAGAGCATTGATTGGAGAAATATGACAGCTAAATTGAATGGTATGAATATTAAAAAAGAATGGCGGGTAAAATATTTAACTGTTGGTATTGCTGTTATAGCTCTTATAATAGCTTTATTCAAACCATAATTTTTAATAATAAAAGAGAAAAAAGAAAATTCTAAATATTCTAGTTGAAAAAAAATTTAAACCTTCAAAAATAAATATTTAATTATCTTCACTATTCTATTTAAAAATAACCTATACTTTATACATACACACAACCAACTATTTTCACATATTTTAACACATGTGCGGGCTTATTAAAAAGATTTAATAAAGAGAGGGATGTTGGAAACACACATAAAAACTATTTTTTATTTTACGCTTACACATATACACATACCAATCAACATTTTTAATCGCAAACATATAAGTCATTATGACAAATTTTAAATTTTATATTTACACATGTTAAAGCAGGTAAGAGATTATAAAAGCAAAAAAATATGACATCTTAACTTCCAAAAAAATAAGGGTATAGATTATTTTTAATAAATATTTATTTTGAATATTATCCTTGTCAAGGACAAGGTAGGACAAGGTTCGGACAAGGATCTGACAAGGATGGGAAATTTAATCTTTTATTTACTCTCTTTATATATATATATTTTTTAAAAAAATTATTATTATTATTGTTAAAAAAAAATATTATAGGGGGATCACAGAAAAATAATTCTTTTTTTAATCATAAAAAAAAATAAAATATTATTTTTATACATACTCCAAAAATATATTTTTGGACAAGGATTTTTTTATCTCTAAATCTCTTTAAGATAAATTTATTTATTTTAACATATAGGTTAAAACCTACCTTGTCCAACATATTGAGATGTAAAGCAAGTGAAAAGTATAAAATATTTTAATTTGTATTTGTTTTGGATAAGCGCTTTTCCTTGTCGGACTGACAAGGATGGACAAGGATCCATAAGGATATCCTTGTCAAAAAATGAAAAAAAATAGTTATTAATCTCTTTCTATTTCTTCTAATACATCTGGAGAAATTCCAGGGACTTCTATATCACTATCATAAGAAGTATATTTATCTTCGTCATCATCTTCCTCGTCATCTTCATCACCCGTTATTAAATCCTTATTAATCCATATTCCTTTAACTGTTTTGCCTCCATCCCACAAATAGTCATATTTTATTAGCTCTTGTTCTTCTTTGCTTAAAGATGTCTTTAATAGATTATATAAATCACCCATTTCCCATCTTCCCTCATAAAATTTCTTAAAATCATATAAGTGTCCTGGAGTAAATTTATAATGTCCTCTATGTTTTTTGCTTGTTGATGATGCTTTTAATTCAACACTTAAATAATATGGATTCTTTTTTATAGGGCTATATAATTTGGCTTGTTTGCAGTAATATATGAAAGATTCTAATAATGTTCTGGTTGTAACTGAGTCTGATTCCCTAAGTAAATTTAATAATTTCTTATCACTGATTCCTTTTAATAAATCATAATCAAATATTTTTTTCCACAAATAAGCTCCAAACTTAATTATTATAAGTTTCTTTTTTAATCTTGGATTATCATCAATGTCTTTTATGGTAAGCTTCTTACCAATTTCAGTTAAAATATTATTAACATATTTATTTTTCCAATCTTTTGTATAATCATAAATAAAAGAGAAGAATTTTACATTTTTTATCTTATTATATATTTCTAACCATCTATCATCATCTTTTATTTTTTCATCATCTGTAAAATTAAGTATAATTAATTTAGAAATTAAAGCGTCTTCTTGAAAGGCTTTAGGCATTTTATTAGTTGTTATAGAGTATGGTGCTACTTTTGGTTTACTAACGCCTTCTAAAGCACTTAATTTTCTTCTCCAATCCGAACTTCCTGATAATGTTTCTTTTAAAATACTTATTATCTCTCTTTTTAAATATTCTAATTCATCTATCTGAATTGGAATAACGCATGTTGTAAGTATATCTTCTAATCTTGCTGGTGATTCAATAGTTTTATTTGAAAAATATGTTTTCCATACACCATAAAATCTCGAAATAAAAAATAGAGCTATATATGTTTTTCCTGTGTTCTTTGCTCCTGTTAAAGCCAATCCAGGAAATATTCCAAATTTATCTAATATAGGCATTCTAAATAAAGATGCCACAGACCAACTTAAAATTATTGCTTTTTTTACCTTATTTACTTGAGTTCTATCAATTAACTCTCTTAAATCTTTAAAAATTGATTCTTTTTCCTTCTCTCCATATTCTTTTATAATTTCTCTAAACTTTTCATATGTTTCTCGTTGGTCTCTTGTATATAATACAATTATGATATCTTTTTCGTCTTCTGTTTGTGGTAAAATCCAACCATTATCAAATCCAATAATATCTTTTGGTTTTCGTGATTTTAAACTCTTATCTTTTATTTCAATTACTCGTTTAATAATATCTCTTCCCCGTCTACCCTCATAATAAAATGGCTCTAATTTTTCTAATAATAATTTTTTTGAAAATGTATTATAAATGACACTGTTGTATTTGAATGTGTATAATGTATTTTTTTTATCTGATGTTTTTCTCATTAATTCAAATTTGTCTGGTAATATAATTTCTTTATCTTCAATCCATTTTTCTCCATTCCATGTAAGCGTTACACTATAAATTCCATCATCTTTTATTTCAATTTCGCATCTATTAAATTTAATACGATCTTTATGTGCTTTTACCCTTGTAGGTGTTTTTTTTGTTGGGTGTGTTTTTTTCCAGATTTTATTAAATTCTGTTTTGCCAATTAGCTTATCTTTTTCATTACATATGATTTCTTTAATGGCATCTTTTAATACTAAAAAATCAGAAGGAATCTTTTTTATTATTTCATAAAGAGTTTTATTTTTTTCATATAAATCTGTTGAATCTCTGATTTTATCTATTAAAGGCATTAAATCGTCTAATCCAATCTTAGATGCTAATTTGATTGGTTTTTTCTTACTCTTTTCTTCCTCTGTCATTATTTTTCCTCTCGTTATTAACACTTTCTCGTTTTAATTTATTTATACGCTCTTGTACAGCGTTTATTATAAAATCAGTCATAGTCTCTGATTTAGGTTTTATTAGCTCAACATTTTTTAACATAGTTTGTGAAAACCAAATTTTCATTCTAATTCCTCCACAAATTCTCGTGTATAATGATTAAATATTTTTTTAAAACAGTCAAGTCTTTGTCCCCTATAAGGTCGCAATTGTTTCATTAATTCTTTAAAATTTCCCATGTAAAATTCGTCATTTCTCACTACTATAAAAACATCCTCGAACAGATGTTTACCCTTCTGATAACCAATGATTTTAAATTCTCCATCAAATATCTTCACACTTTCTTCAGCATATATGTTTATGCGATAGATTCCATCTTTTCTAATTTCGATAATGTGAGGAGGAAAGACTATTTCTTCCAAACAGTTATTATTTTCCATCATTCTTTCACCATACTATTCAATTTATTTTCTATAAACCATTCTAGGGGCTTCTGGATGATATCTATATTTCTAAAAACACCTATAACCCCAACGCAAGGCGATCTTCGTACAAAAACGGGAAAGGAAGTAGTATCTGAGCCCTCTTCCTGAATCGTATTTAGACTTACAATTAATTCAAATATTGATTTTTTGATTGCTTTCTTTTTTAAATATAGTGGAAAGTTAGATAGAAGCTCTTCTTTGAATCTCTTATATGAACTTAAGATGTCTTTTTGAACACAAATCTCTATATTATTATAAAGATTTCCTGCGTGTAATTCCAGAAGAAATTTCTTTCCATTTGAAGGCATTAGATTATTCCTCCGCTTTCTTAATTATATCTTTAAGCATAGGCATAATCAATTCTTTTCTAACATATGTCGCAAAAGGAGTGTCAGATTCATCTGCTTTCTTTTTTATTATATCTCTAATCTCTGGCTTGACATATGTCCAAATTTGTATTAATTTTTCTTTTTCTGAAAGAGGTAGTCTTCCAGGTTTCTTTTTTTCCATTTTTTTAACCTCTTTTAATCATTTTTAATAATTTTAAATAGTTTACCTATATTTATCTAATTATTTTGCCCCTTTATAAGTTTTAATAAAGTAAATATAAAATGTTTATAAATTGGGTTATTTTCCTTAAAGATTTATCCATTAAATTAATGGTATTTATGGATTCTTCTTCTCTTAATAGAATGGTAATAGAAAGCGAAATACATTTAATGATGAATATATATTGTTTTAATACATATTAATGTTTTAAAAGCAGTCCAAAAAAAATTAAATCTTATAATTTACTAAACTTCTTATTCTGCTTATCGATTCTTTTAATATATTTCTGTTCTCTTCTGTCAAGTCAAGTTGATTTAACTGATTTTTGTAAAACCTTATCGCTGAGTTTGCCACAACATCCAATGGACTTGTTGGTGTGTAATAACTCGCATCATAATCAAGTTGTTTCCAAGTATCTATATCTATTGGTAATCTCTTAATCTGTTCCATTTTCTATCAACTCTTTCTGTTTTAACAATTTATTTTTCAATTCTTTTACAACAGCTTTAAAATCTTTGTGTGTTCCTCGTTCGTATTCTTTTATAACGGTAATTTCTTGTCGTCTTTTTATTAGTTTTCTTTCTAAATCTGTGGATTTGCCCCTGTGTGTTTTACCAAATTGGATTAGATATACCAATCTTTTAAATTCTGAACTATTTGCTATTTCTTCAAAAGATATCATACTTTCGTTTTTAACTTCTTCTTCAACAATTATTTTTGGTGGTTTTGGTGGATTTAATTGTTGTAATGATTTTTCTTTTTGCTCAAATTTATCTAATTTATCTAATAAGCTCATTGTTTTATCATCTCCTCTATAACCTTAATGGTTTCTATTTCATTTTCAGAAGGCTTTTCAATAAAATCCATTCTTTTGTTCATTATTGTATGTAATTGCTTTAACAGTTTAGTTGGGTTATCTTCAACAGCTTTATACAAATTAAATCTTCCTTGTTTTCCAACTTTTATAACTTTTCCATTCCTCGAAAACTGAGATATGTAAGTCCAGACATGTTCTATTGGAATTTTTAATTTTTCTACGATTTCATTTGTCGTTAAGGTCTCAACTCTAAGTTGTTCTAAAAGTTCATTTCTCTTGGATATTTCTTCAACCATTTTTTATATCACCTTATATTTTTTATTAGGTTTTTAATTATGATCGAAAATAACTGTCTTAATAAATATTATGTTTTATTAGGTTGATGAAAAATCGTATTAGGAGTTATTAGTTTAATAAACTACCAAACAACTAAAAAAATAGGTTGTTTAAAAGAAATTTTAAGTTTTTAATATATTTTATAATCCTGGAATTAATCCATTAAAATTTCCAGTTTTTTAATATGTTCTATTAAAAATTTATTATTGTAAAAAGGGTGTTCAAAAAAAAAGAAAAAAAATAAGATTTAAAATTTGATTATTCAACATTAACACACATGAGAATACCTTTTTCATCATTCCATACAGGCGCTCCATAGTTGATTATTTCTTTGATGGTTGGATTTCTGTTTATTTTAATTGATTTTATGTCCATTACAAGAATACCTGTATTTAATAAATCAATAAATTCTTTTATTACTTTTTCTGTAGCGTTTTCATTGTAAGGGATTAATGTAATTTCTAAAGGATGTTTAACCTTTCTATCTTCTACTTTCTTTATTGGAAAAAATCCATCATTTTCAGGATCAAAAACTTCAAATTCTCCATCATCATTTTTAATTAAACCAACATTACCTTTTAAAAAAATGAAAAGTTCAAGTTCATCACGCAAAGCACGCAATTCTAATTTTGCCTCTTCTTCGGTTAGCATTTTTCTTTTTCACCTCCTTTTATTGATTTCAATTTTTCTAAAACACCTTCTACATCTTCAGGTTTTATTCTTATTTTTAAAAAGATTTGCTGGTCTAATTTATTTAATATTGGTATTTTATTAAGGATCATTCCAGTTTTTTTATGTGTTAGCCATCCATCTTCTGTAATATAAAATATATTATCTGTCATTATAAAAATCACCTTTTTTTTATGTAGTTGTTTGAATCTAGTAAAAACATAATGCTATTTAAATGAATTCTTATAAACCTGTAGGAAATTAAAAAGTTCATGGATTCCACAAATTCCATAAATTCCACTAATTCCATGTATTCTTTTTAGTGTTCAAATTGTAGATTGAATAATGAAAATAAGAATAAATAAAAAATAACCAAAACTCCAAATCTAAAAAATATTTTAGATTAATATTATTAAAATAAATACTTTCAATAAACATTAAAATTTTCCAGTTTTCAATAGGAACAATTAAAAATTTATTATTGTAAGAAGGGTGTTTAAAAACATCCAAAAAAAATATTTAATTATTTAACTCCATTTTATCAATTCTCTTAAAAATCTCTTTAAGCTGTTTGTTTGCTTTTATTACCTCTCCTATATATTCACTATAATCATATTCTATTCTTTTTATTCCAAGTTTTTTCAACAAATCATTAACAAATTGAGCTCTATAATTGCTCTCTATACTGTCTTTTAATCCTTTAATAAGTACACAATTAGATGTATTAAATTCTCCAAAATATGTATTTCTAAACCAATTATCTGTTAATTCTTCTATTGTATCACTTATATCTCTTAACTCATCAATTTTTTTGTTGTATTCATCCCGTTTATCATAATATTGTTCCTGTAAAGCAGTTATTTCTTTTATTGGATATGGACGAAATTCAGGTGTCTTTAATTTGCGTTCTTCATTACGATTTTTCTCAGCATAAATTTTAAATTCCTTCTTCTGTTCATCTATCAAATTATCTATTTTATCTATATATATCTGTATCTCTTCTTGAGTAGGAAAATCTTTAATGTCTACTTTTTTAGCAGAAATGCCAAACAACGGAATACACTCTTTTATCTCATCCCAAAAGAAACTACCAAAAGTATAGTTATCTGCATTTTTAAAACACAACCTAAAAAGCAAATCAATCTTCTTTTCAATTCTTTCTTCAATTTCCATATTTTTTACCTCTTTTTAATTTTATTTTTATTGGTGCTCTCGAAATGAGGTACACTTACAAAAAAACTGATTATTTAATTAAATCCAACCTTTTTCTTTCATCTTTCTAATTAACTCTTTATAATCTTTTATGAGCAATACTAAAGCAAACTGTCCAAATATCCATTTTGGTTTTTCATTATCAAAATTAATATAGTAATAGCAGAATCTAATATGATCTCTATTATCATTTGATTTGATTTTCTGAACTAATTTAATATAAGTTTTACCTGTCGTATCCTCATTTATAATCTTACTATCTACTCTAATCTCGTCTATAATTATTCCCTGAAGAACTTCCCCATCTGGATATTTAAACTTAGGTTGTTTTCTTTGTTTAAATGGCTTTAAATCTTTAAAGTTTTTCCATTTTTCTTTGTTCATTTTTCATTTCCTCTTCTATTAATTTTATTCCAAAAGAACCACATTTAGGACATTCTCTTAGTTTATGATATTTAAATTCATGACCACAATCTCTACACTTAAATTCAAACTGATAATAATCGGACATCTTTTTAACCTCTTGTTTTTTGGTAGACTCTAAGTGAGAACTACTTACAAATATACAAAAAAATAAATTAAAAATAAATAACATTTATTCCTGAATCTCTTCAGGGTTTTCTACAATTTCCTCTAAATCTTCTTCTAACTTATCATCTTCTGTAAAATCTTCCTCTTTCAATTCTTCAGGTACTTCTTTAGATTTCTTTGGATCTTCTAAATCTAAGTCGAGATAATTAGAAAGGATAAAATGGAATAAGCGAGTCGTTTTATTATGTAAAGTGGTTGTAGATTCAATTTCTAATCGTTTAGTATTGGTTGATCTATCCATAAGCTCTTCCGACATTAAATAGTTATTAAGCTCTTCGTTTGATTCACTGACTACCAATTTCTTAAATTTGTTTCGCAGGGTAGTTATCTTCGCTGTTTTAGCGTTAGGGAAAGAATTATCCAAATTGAACATCGAAATTAGTCCTAATAGATTTATTTTATCTAAAGGTTCTATAACTACTGTAGTTGTTTTAGTCTTCATCAATTTTTTTATTTCTTCTGGAAATTTTTGCTCAACTAAATTGAAAACTTTAAAGTAATTTTCCTTACTGATATTTGCCCAGGTTTGCCCTGAAAGAGGAAAATTATCTGAGTCATATCTTCTTTTTGACATTTTTTTGATCACTCCTTATTTTTATTTTTTTTACCCCTTAGGGTATAATTTCGATCTAATTGATTTCCTTTATAAATTTATGGATTCCATGAATTTAAAAGATTATCGAAGTATAATTGGTTTATTAGATTGAAAGAGAGTCTATATTATAATATTTATTTTAAATAGATTATATGATCTCGTTTCATGTTATTAAAATTGTAAAAATGGCAGAGTTCCATAGTTACATTTTCAAAAGGTATATAAAGGATGCGGGCATCGCATAATTATGACCATTAAATGTAAGAGTTATACCATTTTAAGCCCGCAAAAAGAGATCAAAGATGAGATGAATCTCTCAGATGAAAAGTGTGAGTTTAATGCAAGCAAAAAACTTAGCCGTGTCGAGATCAAAAAAGGGAGTGAAGAAAAAGTGAAGACGAGTGTGCTCGACTTATATCATATAGGGAAGGCGTGTATCAAAGCGAAACAAAAGGCGAGATTTGAAGAAGAAGTGCGTAAAATGCTTTTAGAAAATGGAATAACCTATTAAGTTAAAAAAAAGAGAGTGAAAGAAATAAAATGGGTAGACAACCTTCATTACAGAAGAGAAAAGTAAGCAATATAAAAGAGGATTTCTTTTATTTAGAACCATTAGAATACATACCAAAGGAATATTGGGAAGAAGAGGTATGGTTATTAGTTCCTGCTAAAAAATCATATTTATATGAAACAAAAAGGCGTTTAAGAGATTTCCTTAATGAACGATATATCTTATATCAATTAAAGAAATTAGGTTTGGATAAATATGATAGTGTTATTGAAATGACGCAAAGAGAAGCATGGTATTATATTGAAATAGTAATAGATAGAGCAAAGAAAGTATTAGAAGCAGAAAAAGCAGATAAAGAGAGAATAAAAAAAATGAAGATGGATGGCACTTATAATGATTTTACATCAGGGATGATAAAGTTTTGTAAAGACATAAGAGAGACGGCTGGCGAACCATATTGGGGATATGTTTATGATATTTTAAGAATAAAAGCAAAGGCAAGAGCAACTGTATATGAGATAACCAAAGATAAAGACGAAAAAGATGTGTATAAGGCTATAGGTTTAGATAAGGACACATTAATAAACTATACTGACGCTCCTTTATACCTTATTTTATGTGAAAAAGAGGATATAGTAACTGCTTTTTTAAAAGAATTATTGAAAAGGGGTTATAATAAAGAATATTTTTATTGTATAAATATGGGTGGAGAAGCAACCTCCAATGTTGTGAGATTACTACGAAAATATAATGAAATAAAAAACTTTCATTGCTTCATATTGCACGATATGGATATATCAGGACTAAGGGTATTTTTTAATATGAAAAAGCATTTTAATTGTAAATCTATTGGTGTCAATCCAGAGTTTTTAGAACATTGTGAACATAAATTTGATGATTTTTCTGAGGAGTATAGGACAGATAGCGAAAAGGGAAAAGTAAGAGAAAGATGTTCTGATGAGATGGAACAAGGAGCACACACTACATTAGGGGAATTAGATATATCTATTGAAGAGTTTGAAAAATATAAAAGCTGGATTAATAGATGTGTTAAAAAAAGAGTTGAATTAAACTCAATAACGACCTTCAGATTAGAAGAAGATCATACTAAATCTAAAGTAATTGATTTTATAAATTATTTTATTCATATTTTAGAAGAAACTCCTTGGAACATAAATAGAATTAGACCTTTAAAGAAAGAAGAGAAAGTGTTAGATTATTGGAAGGAGTGGGATGGAAAGTCTTATCTATGGACTATAAAGACGAGGATACCCAGGGTTGGTGTATATCCTGATCTTATATTAGAATTTGATAAGGAGGATGCTATTGAAGTCAAAATTAGTGAGGAATGTGAAGATTATTTGAGTAGAATTAATGAAATTGATGATTTAATAACAACTAATACTGAAAGCGTTAAAGAAAGATTAGAAGGTTTGAAGGATGCTGAAGATGAAGCCAAAAATGATATGGTTGATGAAATTAAAAAAGAACATCCCAAAATATTTGATTGGATAAGTTGGAGAGACATTTTACAGAGCATATATCCAGGAAAAGTTGAAAAAATGAATAGGTTGATTAAAACAGCCCAAAAGAGAGTTCAAATTAGTAACAAAACAGAATGGGTTAAATTAAAACGAAAGTTGAGAAGTTATGTGGGATCAATTAAAGACAATATGCCAGAAAAAGCAATAAGAGCGAAGGAACAAGAGCTACGAGAATATACAAAGACCAATACAGCACGAATAAGTGCTATAGAAATGAAAGATAGGTTTAATAAACATTTACAATTTAATTTACGATTAACAACCGAATACAAAGAAGTTGAGGCTGATATAACTAAATTAAAAGAAGAATTAGAAGATCGAAAAGCAAAAGAAGATAAAAGGATAGAGCTTTTAGATAAATTTAAAGAAAAAATAGAAGAAATGTTTACTGAATTAATGGAAGATTTAGAAGGATTTGATAGTAAAATTAGCGAATAACCAACATTAGTGGATTAATCAATTAAGACTGCAGGCGTTCTGCTCTTATTCTATAAATCCAAGAAATTGTAAAAATTAAGAAAAAAACCATTTGAAATAGTGTGAAAGAACATTAAAAATGCGTGAAATAAAAAATAAAAAAATTAAAAATAAGGAGGTGAATGTAAAAAAATGGCACCACCTAAAAAGAAAAAAGAAGATCTGTGTAGTGAATTCTTAATGGTTTACCTAACACCTAAAGAAAAAGCAAATCTTAAGACACAAGCATTTAGTAAAGAACTGTATATGTCTGATTATGTTAAAATGCTTGTTAAAAAAGATGCTAAAAACAAATAGGTGAATCTTACAGATATTTAAAATCTAATAATTATTTTTTCCTTTCTATTTTTTAATTAATTTTCATTTAATATTAATGCAATAATTAATTTTTGGATAAATGTTAAATAAAAAAAAATTTAATATAGATCTAATGGAGGAATAAAATTTAGATGGCTGTTACCCATAAATCCATTCATCTAAATTATTTCTTCCAGCATCCATATTCTTATTAGTTATTTGGTCGTTTTCCCGATGTATGATTATTTCAATCTTTTGTCGGGAATTGTCGCTAATATAAACTCTAATTTCTTCTACTTTTCTTCACCTCCTTTCTGGTGATTCAGAAGATATATTTTATTTTCCTTTATAAATGTATTGCTAAATTGTTATTAAGCTATTGATGATACTATAAGAAATTATAATGGGTTAAGCATGTCAATACAATTATTCAAACCAATTAGAAAAATGTAGATTTTAAGTTTCCCCTATTAACGGATTAATAGATAATTTTATCGGCAGAAATTGGCGACTAAAATAAGAACAGAGCATAATAATAGGTTAATAAATAATTTCAACAATATGGATTATCTACACCCATTTTCTAAAATAAGAAGGACGCAGTGAGAAATACCGTCAAACACACCCAAAACTACATATTTTTGAAAAGGTAGGGTTAAATGGGTGGAACACAGGAAAAGAATTCACACATCTAACTACAACACTGATTGTTGTATTTATGATAAATTCATGGATTATTTTTGTAAAATTGTAGAATCTTCTACGCTTAAATGTATTATAAAAAAAAGGTAGTGAACTATGTAAAGGTTATATGTAGAAAGTTCATTAATAACACCCTAACATACTAACATAGATTAGGGGAATGTAACCTTCGGTTTTCATCTTTCTTATGAAAGATCTATTATTATATTATTATATCTCAAAGTCCTTTATGGCTTTATCTACTATTATTCTGTTAGGCTTACACACTATCTTATCACTATCCTTGATTGGGTCTATCTCTTTAATAAGAATCTCCTGACTCCATTTTGGATTAAAGAAAACAAAGAAATAGGTAGATTCTCTTTTTATCGCTTCCAGATATTCAGGTTTACAATCTATAGATTGACGAAAAGTTAATGTCTTATGTTTATCGTCATTTCTATATTTTAAACTATAAATCTTATCTTCCCAAATAATATCTGGTTCATTTGAATTGTGAGCTACAAGTTCACTTAGAAATTCTTCTGGCATTCCAAGTTTAACCAAAGCAAAATAATCTTCAAATAAAAATCCTAAATTATCTTTATGATTTACCCTCCCTAATCGTTTAGATGTTTGCATTACATTCCACATGGTAATATCTTTGTTAGCTCTATCTATCTGTTCATAAGACTTACCCTTTACTAATTCCTCTGCTATTACTGCTGATGCTCCTTTAAGAACTTTAAAAACATAAGTGTGAAAAGGCATTTGACTCTTTTTAATTCTCTTATATTCCTCTATAGGATCTTCCATCAGATATAATAAATATCCAAATATGAAAAATGAGCTATACCCTTCATCTAACCCCTTCTTTAAATAAGCAGTAATATGACAAAAATGTTTATAATTATATAAACCATAAAAATCCCAAGATTTAAGATATCTCTTTATCTCTTTTACATTTATAAGTTTTTCAACATACTCAATTACATCTCTTTGAAGCTCTATTATATCTTTTTTATCCAATGAATCTTCTGGAAGATTTCTTAAAGCACAATACTTCCATCTTATTTCTTCTTCATAACCTCTTTCATCATTAATATCAATTATTTTATCTCTTTCCATCATTTCAGATATCCGTTCTTCTAATTCATCATCAGGAAATCTTGAAATTTTAATAATCCACTCTTCATACCATTCTTTTGGTTTAAGATTTGTTTGTTTTGACATCTTTCATCATTTTTTATTTTTTAACTTTTGGTTTCTTTTTATTTTTTCTCTTAAATCTTCTATGCTTTTTTAGTTTGATAGGTTTAACTGGTTTAGGTTTCTTACCATATTTAGCTCTTCTATTAGCTTTAGCTCTCTGTTTTTTCCATCTTTTTTCTATTCTATCTCTTTGTCCATAAGTTCCTCTCACTAAATCTTGTAAGGGATCGTTTCTATCTCCGAGTATACTACCAAAAGGCTTTTCTCTTTTAGTCATCTTTAATCACACTAATCAATTATTTGATATGCCACATAAGCTAATGATAACGCAAAGAAAATGATAAATATAAAAGGCAAAAATGGATTAATGCTATTTAGAATTAAACCAATAACTTCTGTCATTGATGAAAATGTATGATAACCATTAATCCTATAATTAATCATACTTATCCCTAAAATTACAGCTATAGGAATAATTATCAACAGCACAATTATTAAAATACCACCTATCAACATCTCATATAATTTCATCCCATCCACCCATTAGGATTTTTTTTTTGATTAATGCTTTTATATGTTCTTCTTCTTATCTTTTGAGCCTTAGATTTTTTAAATTGTTTAACAAGTACCGCAATCACAATACCAACAATGCCCGCAATAATGAGAGTTGAATAAAACAATTCGGGTGAAAACCATATTGGTTCAGGAGTGATAGGAACTTCTGCTTCATAAAAGCCGAAATCTACTGTCATAGTATCTGGAAGCTCTTCCCAATCTGTGAGATATTCTTCATCTTCTACAGACCACAACCGATATTCTACATCTTCACTTGGTAGATATTGCTCTACTGTGTTCTGAGCAGAAACAATAAGAGTTTCTATTAATCCTTCATATTTTAATTGAACTTCAACCGCTTTATCTTTATATAAATTGATAAATTCCCACACATCTATTCTAACTTCCATTAAACTGTAATTAAAAGCCACATCGCTCCAATTGAGTAATTGGGAAAACATTGTTTCCTTGTATAATTCTGTGAGAAAATCGTTTTGCTGATATGTCAATGATATATTACCTAAAATATTATCAGAGTTAAATTCTATGGATGTTGAAACATCAAGAATTGCAGAATAGATCGTGTTATTTACGAGAAGGATTTGATTGGTGAGATCTAACGCCATCTCGTTGATACTATTATTAATAAATAATAACTTATTAATTAGCTCGATCTGATTTTGTCCAATAGTATTATTAATCAAATTAATATTTGTAAGAAACTCTAAATGGTTTTCTGTTATATTATTACTTACATAATCAATTAAAGTCTGGATTACAAAATGATTCGTAGTGATATTATTTCCTACTAATTCGATAAGACTTATCATATTTATATTATTCTCCGTTATATTATTACCAATTAGATTAATTAAATCGTTGATAATAATATGATTTTCTGTTATATTATTCCCGATAATATTTACCAATGATTGAATTACCAAACTTTCGTTTACTACAGAAGAATTAATAAGATTAACAAGTGTGGAGATTTGAATTAAACTATTATCAATTTCGTTTGCTCGTTGAATGATTAAATTATTCAACGCAATCTGATTGTTTGTAATATTATTTCCAATTTGTATAATCGTTTGGTTAAGAAAAGCAAACGAGAAATCGAGTGTGGATTGAACTATTACAAATTGACTATTCATTTCAGTAAACATCGTAGTAATAGTGGCGTTTACAATCGTTATTTTTCCATCTAATCCAATTACCAATGTACTGATTGTTTGGTTAATAGCTATAATATTATTTTCTATGCTAATAAACGAATTATTGATGTTATTTCCTAAATTGAGAAAATTATTTTCTGTAAATGTATAAAGGTTAGAAATATTGTTATTAATGTTTATAATGTCCAGATTAATATTTGTCAATAGATTTCCAAGAGTAGAATTAACATTTGATAAATTAATCTCAATGTTAATGATTGTGTTGTTAATATTAGAATTTTGATTAGTTAGATCAATCTGCACATTTGTGATCTGGTTGCCAATAGTAGTGTTTACATTGGCTATGTTAATAATCAAATTTGAAATTGTATTTCCCGAAGAAATTAGAAGAATATCGTCTCCATTAAGAGTGTAAGAATAATAACTTGAACCACTATTCTCGTTATCTGTCAAATTTATTTTGTAATAACCAGCAAATAGTTTAAAATCAATTATCTCTCCAGGAGCAATCCATTCAGACCAATAATATCCAGATTCATAGTAGTTTGGATCTCTTGTTATGTTTATATGATTAAAAACTTCTTGTTGATTAAAAACCTTTAGGCTAAACATAGTTAATACAACAGATTCATAATTATCTCCAGAACTTACTATAAATGTATGATTCTGCACAGAGATGTTATAGTGATCCATTATTTCAAGAGAAACATTATTACCAATGTCATCATAAAACACATTTTCATATAATAAAGTTCCATTCCAATAAGTTTTAAATTGATTAAAGTTTAGATAATCTCCTCTCTGATTGGTGTAAGAAAGAAAACACATCTGGCTTCTATTTAACACAAAATATTTATCAGAATCTAATGTAAACTCAAAAAATATCCATTCATCTTTACCATCCTCAAGATAATTAAACTTATAATCCTTGTTTGCTAAATAAAATGTTAAGATTTCATCTTCAAATAACGAACCTGTTCTATTTTCATTAGTATCTACATTAGTTAAGTTATATTGAACAGGATTAAATCTTTCGTTTCTAATTTTAAGCTCATAAATACTCAAAGTTAAAGGAATATAATTGTCTCCTGATATTATAGTATAATTTTGAGTTTTTAATATAGTATTATAAAAATCTTTTACGGTAATGTTTACATCTGTTCCAATATCTCCATAAAATACTTGCTCATATATAATTGAATCATTTATAGTAGTAATATAATCTCTAAAATTAAGGTAATCTCCATGAGCATTTTGATAACTAAGAAAACACATCTGAGAACGATTTAGAACATATGCTTGATTAGAATTGAGATAAATTAAGAATTGTTCATAATCGTTGTCATCATCATAATATCCTATTTGATAGAATTGTTTAGATAATATAAAATATAATGAATCAAAAGGAAGTAAAGGATATGTATAGGAGCTGTTAATATCCACAATAGTTTGATATTCCATTAAATTCTTTATTTGTAAGGAATAAACTTCAAGTTCTAAATCTATATAAGATGCTGTTAATTCATCAAATGAATCAATCAAAGTATCAAAACTATCAGATACATTTATATAAACATGAGTTTCTTTATCTGCTGTGAAAATATTGTCTAACAAATCAAAAATGCTCCATTCTCCATTTAAACTCCTGTTTATCGAAATATGATAATCTGTAAAGTCCAAGTGATTCTCTTTTCCAGTGTTAAATAAGGTTAATCGGCAATCAATGGTGGATGTTGGTTCATAAACATAAAAATAGTCAGTAGTTCCAATTATAACATTTTCATCAATTTTCACATCTCCATCATAAGGATCAAATATTCTCAAGTTATATGTGTCAGAAGTTAAATTAACCGAATGTGTTCTTTTTGAACCAACATAAAAATCAGCATAGTCTCCTGCAAGTGTGTATTTATAGGTTTTTATATCATAAATTTTTACATTGTCAGTGTCTTCAAAAGTAGAACTTATTTTTAATTGGTCAAACTCTACAAATTCATCAACACTTATTTTCGCTGTTTGATTGTTAAAATTAGTATTTCCCGATTGACTTAGAGTTAATGTTTTATTAACTACTCCATCTTTCAACAAAATTAAATTTATTTGAGAATCTGAGCTGGTTTGAAAATCTACTTCAAAATAATCACCAGAACTTAAATTGTAATGAGTTCCGTAATCTGTTGATTTTAAAGAAATTAATTCAGTAGTATTAGTTTGCATATACATCATTCCACCTCCTTGATAATTTTTAGATAAATGATGATAAATTATAGGTTTTTTAGTTGTTTCTGATGAATACATATTAAAGATACGATACATATCAGATTTAGAAATTAATTTATAATAATAATTAGGTGTACCAATATCTTCTTCTTGCCATCCATCTGCTCCAGCCCATTCTGATTGAAAAGCTCCTGTTGTGGGCTGATTGTTCCATGTTATTGTTTCTTCATTAAAATCTGTTGTATGATATACATAACCATATCCATCAATATTATTTATTCCATAATATTTTATAGTTGAATTAGAAGTGCAATTTAAATCAAGATATGGATATTCATACTTAATAAAAACATTAAATGTCCATTGAGTTGGATAATACCAAATAGTAAGTGCAGAACCAGAACCATAATTAGAATCTGGAACATCATCACGAACATAAGCATCATCAGTAGGAATATAATTTGTATTTATAATTATTTCTGAAACATCAATTAAATCCCAATTAGAACCACTAATATCATCATGAAAATCTTCTAAAGGTGTTAAAGACGCATTTTGAAGAATCCATCTCGTAGTCTGTTCACTTTCAGAAATTGCGTAAAAGTTAGCACTCGTTGAAAGCTTTAATCCTGCTACATCATCAGGAATGGCATAACCTTCAATAGCAGGACGCAAAACAGAGGAAATAAAAGGAAAGAGAAATAAGCTTAAAACTACAATTACAACTATTTTTTTTTTGTTTTTTTTCATTTTTATTTCCAACCTCTAAATCCTTCTTTTATTACTTTTCTAAAAAATGTTATAAAAAAAATTAATATTATAAAGAAAATAATATGAAGACCAATAAATTCACCTAAAAACTCTCTATAATTATTAAGATTAACATAATAGTATTCTCCATCAACAAAAAGAAACCCCCACCAATAAACATATAAAAAGCTAATAACTAATCCTAAAGAAATAAAACTAACAATTGTAAACTTATATTCAAGTTTCATTTTTTTCACCTTTTAAAAAAATTATTTCTTTAAAACAGAAACCCAGAAATCTTTAGGTTTACCCTTCTTTTTTCTCTTATATATTTTCACATTGTTAAACCTTACATTTACGGCTTTCTGTAGTGTTCTTACCGTAATTTTTGGGTGTGTTATTATAGCTTTCTTTTTCGATACTTTCTCTATGTTCTCTTTTGACACATGTGTTTGTTGTATTGATTGTAAAAAATCAATCGCCTGTTTCACACTTTTAGCTTTGGCTTTCTTACTATCAATACCATACACATCTGATGTGCTTGGATCGTCATACCACGCCTTTGTTGGACGGCTTTTTGTGTCTTTTGCTGTCTTACTCTCATCAACACCTCTTGACCTCTTAGATCTTTTCTCATGAAATTCGGTCGCTTTATACAAACTACTTCCTTTCTTATTTGTCATATTTTTCAGCTCTTCTTAAAATAAATTTTATATGAATGTGAGAATTAAAAAAATTTTAAAGTCGATTCTCTTCGACATTTGATATTTATCTTTTCTTTTCATTAATATCGTCCACCTTTATAATATTTCTTCACACTGTCTGCTTTTGATTTTAATAAAATCAATGGCAGTCCAATTTTAATAAATATGAACAACCCTATTATGATAATTATAATAAGAATAACTAACCATCCATATTCATCCCACCAGTCACTTAATAATTCCAATAATGTTTTTTCAACTACAAATGTTGGATCAAACGATTCTATTTCAGGATCCCACAACCAATCTCCTCTTATAAAAAATGGATCTTTTAACGCTGATTCGTATATTTCAGCATCTACTTCCACATTAGCAAGTAAATAAACAACCACTTCGTATTCTTGATGAACAAAAGGACACGCCACATGGGCTGATATGTCTCGATAGATGCTATATGAATTAATAGGCAACACTTGTGAAATCGTTCCATAAGCCGAGTTATAATGAAACCCTCCTTCACGCACATCAATTCTCTGTTTAGTACGAGTAATTCCTGGAGCTAACCTTAACGGATAGTTATATTGTAAGTCTCCCGTTTCAGTGTTAGTAACACCACTTCCTATTGATGGAGCATCACTAAGCATTGCATTAATTGTTATTCCTTCTGTGACATGTTCACCAGTCATACTAGTTTCCCAGCCTAAATTTAAAGATGCAATTTTATCAACTACAGTTTTTTGACTAAGTGATAATGTTTTATCCAATGTAAGAGTATCCACACCACCTGATAGTTTTGGTTGTGTAGTATAGTTATCATTGTAATCACCACATGTTCCAGTTCGTTGCGAAACCACTTCAACCGCTTTTACTTCGTAATAATATTCCGATGTTTTTATGGGCAATCCATTAATTAATTTTCCATCTAAAGCTGAAAATGTTGGATTAATTCCAATGGTCATAGGTATGTTTACATTATAGTCATGATAGTTAGGAGTGCCAAGATCTACATAACTATACCTAAATTTACCGTAATGCATTGAAGTGGTTGTCCAGGTAGTAAGCTTTATAGTAGCATATGTTTTATAAGAAGATTTTTTGTTTGTTACAAGATCAGGAAAAACATCTCTTACGCTTAACGCCAAGTAACTGTTTATTTCATATCCAAAAACAACTCTGGTTGAAAATACAAATGTGTTGTCTATATCAGTTTTTTCAGCATCAATATTTTCACTACTGATTAAATCTATTCCTCCAACATTATGACGAAGATAATCATTGTTGTCGTCTCCAAGTGTAATGGTTAACCAATCATATCTAAGAATATTGCCTCCTGGAATAGTAACAAATCCATTTTCATCGGGATATGGACTTATTGGAGGCGGTTCATATTCATCTGGCACTGTGCCTCCACCTCCACCAATATCTGGTATAAGTGCAAAGGGTCTGATGGTAACTACATAAACTCCAACAATAATGAAAATAATAGCAATGGTACTAAATATGAGAATTCTATTTTTATTTGTTGTTTTTTTCTTAAACATTGTTTTTTTCAATATTTTTCACCTGTATAGTTAAAGTGTTTTTAATTACCTCTTCTTTTTTTTAGGTTTTAATTCTTTTTTTAGAATGTCATTTAAAAATTGTTCTATGGTGGAACCCTTATCGGTTGCTCTCTTTTTCAATTTTTTGTGAATTGAATCTTCTAAATGAACAGATTTTCTTTTATATGACATTTTTTATAACTTTATAATTTTATAATTTTATAATTTAAAGATCGTCCACTTTTTATTTAAAGGTATTGATTTGTTCAAAGTTACATATAGAATAGGAAGAGTAAATTTATGAATAACATAAGTTCCATAAATAAGCTTAAAGAATAAAAAAAAAGATTAATTTTAATTTAAGATTTCAATATTTTCCTTTAAAATCTCTAATCATTAATTAATAATATTTTATTAGATTTTGGCATTTCCTTCTTTGTTTTTTCAGAAAATTTCCTTTCTTTCTGAGCTTCTGAAAGAGATCTCATTGGAATATCAAATTTATTTAGCCAGTAATATATATCATTTATATCACATAGTTTAGCTATTTTAATAGCAGATTTCTTTTCAATCACATATTGATTATAGAGCCAATCTTTATCTTTATACAACTCAACTGTCATAATTCAAAAATAAATGATAATTATTTAATAAATCATTAAATTTATTTTTATAAAAATGGAATGTTATAGAACTATACCATAAAATTATGATGTTTCAAAACCACATACAAAAAAAATTATTATTTCTTTAGTTTCTTGGCAGATATAGGTTTAACTTTACCTATCTTAATATCTCCTTCAAGAATTTCAGGCTGTTCAGAAGGTGTGTCTTTTTGTTTTAAATATTCTCTCTTAATTGCTGTAAAGATTTCAGGAGTTAGTACCTCATCTAATTTGCTCATCTTTTTCTGTAATACTTCAAATTTTTCTGCTAATTCTTTGTTCTCCACTCTTAGCCTTTCTATTTCTTTAATACCATTCTCTTCCAAATTCCTTATTTTCTTTACTAATGTACCCACACTACCAATTAAAACAATTTCTTGGATTTTATCCATATAATTAACCATTCTCTCAAGCAAGTCAATTATATAATGCCTTGTCAATAATTTGGCTTTATGTTGTGTCCAGATATTATAAATATCATAATCTTTTAAACTAAAAACTTCTTTTAATCTTGTAAAACAAAGCCTTCTAATAGAACTTGGTTTAAGTTCTTTATTTAATCTATGTTTTTCTATATGATATTTAAGAGCATCAGAAATATATTCAGATCTATTTGTTGGAAATATCTTCTCTTTTTCATCCTCCTTCCACTTATACTGACCTTCAAAAATTACATACTTATCTGTTTTTTCATTTATTTTAAAATGTGGGTTCTTTATATACTTCTCGATTTTATCTAACTGTGTGTCAGTTTTATAATGCTTTATTATCTTTCTCTCAAAGTAATCTTTCATCTCGTCTATGAACATGTTTGAAAATAAAATTAAATACATGACATCTTTGTGTTTTGTCTTTATTCTTTCCTTATTAAGATAGTAGTATATCTCACCCGATTCTTTATGTCTATATCGTTTAAAATCAGCAGGAGTTAAATCTATTACATCTATGGAATTCAGACCTGTGTACATTAATATCTTCAGAATTAATTTTAATTTACTTGGTAATATTTCATAAAGTTCAATTACCTCTTCATAAGCAATATCGTCATCTAAGTGAAAACCATTTGTTCCAATTTGTGGTAATTTCTTTGGATTAGCTTCATAATCTCTTCCAAGTTTAGACAAAAGACCTTGTATCCTCCACATATAATTCAAATGAACATTCTTTTTCTCTTCGCTATTTTCATTAACCCATTTCACTAAGATATCAGCTTTCTTCTCAGGAGTTAATTTAGACCATTCTTGGAAAACCAGATTATTTATGTTAGATTTTTCCCATTCTTTTCGTACATTATTTTTCTCAGATTCATTTAATTCTTTAAATTTCTCTATGTTAAATGTTGATAAAGAATCAATTTCATTTTTAAATCGTTGAGCCAAATAAGGAAAGAAATGATTTACAGATAATAAGTAAGTTTTTATACTTTTGGCTGATTTTGGTGTATCTCTAAGATATTCTTTAATTGGAGTTATTTCTTTTAAATAATTTAAATATCTAGATATTCTTGGCATTTTTACTCATACCTTTTTTAATTTTTAAAAATTAATTATTATTAATCTGATCAAAAAATTATTAATATTTAAATTTTAAGTAAAATATGGAATAATTCTACCATTATATATTATTAATTTTTCATAGAAATATAAATTCTTTTAGTGCGTCTTATTGAAAAAGCAATTTATAGTAATATTAATCATTTTAACACTTCCAATAGCCCAATTTTTCGTTTTAGGAATAAA
>Ga0209977_10000171_pt1 | contig 24683 bp, 19 predicted proteins | sample SumtaG_2_FD_183113 | JGI IMG/M metagenome (GOLD analysis project Ga0209977, IMG submission 183113) | Deep subsurface microbial communities from Indian Ocean to uncover new lineages of life (NeLLi) - Sumatra_00607 metaG (SPAdes) (version 2) | ecosystem: Environmental > Aquatic > Marine > Oceanic...
TCGATTACTCTAGAATTTTTTCTAGAGCATATAATTCAGTCTTATAACTAATAATTTACCAATCTTTATCTATATTTCAATCAAATATAACTGGATATTATCTAATAGTTATATTTAATTAAAGATTCAGTAATGAAAAAAGGTGCAAATCTTAAAGCTATTTTTTTATTTATCAGAAAACCTATCATGACTTTGGGAATCTATTGTAGAAGTTTTGTAAACTCTTGGATTTAATTGGTTTAAATATGTAATGATTCGTTCTTTATCATTCACATTATTCACATTATTTCCCAATTTTAAACCTTCCAATAATAATTTTAAGTCCATTTATTTAATTATTTAGATAACTGCAAATTAAGTATAGTAAAAAAATATAATAAAATGAAAATATTTACACTTTAATATCTTTACGAATTCAATATATTATTAATAACGATGTAATTTATTTTTTAGACTATTTAACAGGTGAACATAATTTCTAAAAATGAAAAAGAAAAGAAAGACTATTATTCTGGAAAAAAGAGAATCTCTGTTTACATTTCAGATGAAGTTGAAGAAGTATGGCAGGATTTTATAAAGAAAAATAATATTTCGTCAATCTCCAAATTGATTAGAGAAGGTATAAATTACTATATCAAAGAAAAATCGAGCCTAATGAGCCAAGATTTATCGGTTTTCACTCATTCATTAAAAGAGAGATTTACCACAATAAAGGGAAATCTACAATTAATACTTGCAAAACATCAAAAGGAGCTTAATGAAGACGTTTTAACAATTATAAATCGTTTACTAGACGAAATTAAACAGTTCGAAGAGCGTTTTATATTTAAATTAGAAAAACCTGATGAAAGAGCCGCTAGTTATGATATTCTTTTAATCGAAGATGATTTATCTACAATCGAATTAGTTACCAATTACTTCGAGGCAAAAGGGTATACAAGTAAAGGAGTCATCACAGGCGCGAAAGGTCTCGAAGAATTGAAGTTTAACGTCCCAAAATTGATTCTATTGGATATTATTTTACCTGATGTTAGTGGATTTACAATTTGTAAGAAAATTAAATCCAGTGAAAAGTTTAGCAAAATTCCTCTTATCTATTTAACAGCAGTCCCAGGAAATAAAGTAATTGAAAAAATCGAAGAAACTAAAGCGAATGGCTACATATTAAAACCTTTTGACCTTTCGGATTTTGAATTTGTGTTCCAATATTTATAATGGAATGATTTTTTTTCCAAAATCATCCACTGTGGCTATAAGATTGCCTTGTTTCGTTTTAAAAATTTTATCGAAACATAATCTCATGATTAAATTTAATTTAATTGTTACTGTAAAAACTTCTTCTAAAACAGGGAATGTAGAAACGGTGTTTGACTTATTAATCAAATATCTCTTAGCTAAAATGAAAATTAACTGATAATCTCTTGTAGTAATGGTCTTGTTATCCAATTTGTATCTATTAATAAATTTTCAATAGATAATAGTAAGATTTTATCTATATATATCAATACTATAAAGTATGGGTTAAACAATCAACTGCCTGTTTTTCTTCTGTAGCTAAATAATTTTGCTTAAAAACAGAAGCAAAAAAATTCCGATCTTTAGGATTAAAGTATTTGTACCCAAATACATTCCAAGGAACTTCCTTAATCAGAGGTGCTAATAATGTAATATGATCCTTTACAATTTTTGTTAATATTATTAGAACTCCTTCTTTAGTTGCACGTTTTAAAGTATTTAATAACACATCATCGTTAAATTCATTCCATGAATCTTTGAATTGAATACAGAATCTCTTAATATCGATTTTATTCTCTGTGATTAATTTAGCCAGAGCTTTAACAGCAATTTCGTATGAGTTAATATTTTCATTTAGAGCGTTTGATATTATCGTACTTGGTAAGGCTGGACCGTCTTTTCTAACTTGAGGTAAATTATACTCCGGTAAAAGCTTAATCTGATTCAACCCCATTATATTTCTAACATCATTAAGACTTCCGCCTGTATCAAAAAACTGTTTATTAATAATGTATTTTAGAAGTTTTTGGGCGTGAACATCCCCAAAATAAGGGTAATCTGAAGCGTATAGAAGGTATTCTGACCAATCTCGATTGGTAACTCTTATCTTGTCATGAGACTTAAACCATCTTCGAAAATCCTCAAAAAAATTGCCCGCACCCTCCCCATGAAGCATAGATAAATCTCCATATGTGTTGGGTTGAACTAGGGCGTTATATACTTCGTGATCTCCAATGTTTCCCTGAGCAAAGTGAGCGATTATAACTTTTAAATGAGGTAATAATTCTGGATTTTGTTGAGCTAACGTAGATCGCGCTGATTTTATTAATGCTGCTATATCCAATATTGAACCTCTCCCTCGAGTATCAAAAATTACGGGTAAGGAATACTTTGCCGCTTCAATCAACACTCTGAGCGGTTTACCGGACTTAATGTCGTCAATCCATCTTTCTGAACGAGGGTGTAATTTTAAACCCCGGAGTCCTAGTTCTTCTCGAGCATACCCTACTTCCTTTACTGCCTTTTCGCCTTCCATGGGATCACAACGCGCATACCCAATAAGTTTCATAGAAAAGGGAAAACGGGTGGTAAATCTTGAAACATTAATATTACTTGCCCGATATCGAGCTTCTGGATGCTTATCTCTAAACACATCTTGGAAGGGAAAAACAACGCCTTGGTCGATAAAAGAATAGAATTTTGATTTTTTTTTTAAATCCGAATATCTTTTTCCTATCGCTTCTAAAGCAATGTATAATTTATCTGTAAAAGGGTATTGATTGAAGGACCAAGTAATTTTTGTAAATTTTCCATCTATTTTAGTTGAAAAGGATTGTTCCCCTGTAGCCACCCAATCTGCTTTTAGTCGTCCCTGAACGTTCCCCCAAAAATCAAATGTTCCTGTGCCAGGCGCAAGAGGATTCATCATGGTTGCTCCATCGACATCTTCCCCTAAATGTGAATGGGAGTCTATTACAAAAATATTCTCAACCCTTGTTTTTCCGTCCTGTTCTATTGTTGCTGTTAACATAATTTATTTCATCCGAAAGTTATTTTTTTGGGAAAATTATTATTCTCGCATTTCTTTTGGAAGAGTTAAAACACCTGTTAGTGGATTATTTAGAGGATCTTGACAATACTCAATGGTGAAGTAGATCAAATCATAAAGAATATTAGGATTTTCGTTGTTGTCTAATTTATATTGATAGAGACTAAGTTGGTATTCAGCTTCAGTAATAGGCGGTTCCGCATAACTTACATTTCCAAACACAGATTGAAGAATAGGTTTTAGAAATGGAGAATAGAGAAAACCAAGTTCTTTTAGGACATCTTTCAAATAAAAGAACATTCGCTGACATGCTTGCATCATATATCTAACTGGTTGATTTTCAGGACCCAGATATTGTTCAGCAAATTCAGGATCATACTTTGCTAGGTGCTCCCTAGAAAGGTTCTGAGGACGGAATAAAGAAATTAAACCCCTCTCAATAGCAGTCTTTCTATTGTAAGTTATTGTCTCGCTACCGGCATCAGGCACCCATACTCCTTTTTCTAGTAATTTTCGAGCTTTATAACACATAGCCTGTAATAATAATGCGATTCCAATTCTACGGCATATTGATATTTGCGCGTCTGATATACGAATCTCTATCGTACCCCAATCTGTATAGGGAAACACGTCTTGGAAACGACCATCCTCTAAACTTGCTTTTTGGATAACCTGGAGGAAATAATCCCTTGTATTTTCGTCGAATGATGTGATATAAGGAATATAATGTTTAGGGTCGTTGTTACTTAACATTGTCGTGTTATTTTTTAACCTTAAAGAGCGAACACAGTTAGGAGCAGTAATTCTATTATTAACTATTTTAATAACATCTGTTGGCTGGTTATTTAAAATAGGCGAATTACAAGTAAGAGAAATTATGTGTGGAATAAAATTTCTTATCATACAATATGCTTGTACTTTTTCCAAATCATTTTTGAACGATCCAATATGGCTATGATCCGCTTGAGTCAATCCGCGCATATATTCCTTAGCAGCAGGATTTATGGCAGAGGCAATTATATGTAAATCGTTAGGTAAGGTTGTTTTCGCTAGTAAAAATAATGTGCTTGCCCAGTAAGCTAACTCTTCTGCGTACTCACAAGGTGGAGTTACAAGCTCTAAAATATATGTTACCGCAGTGACATTACCATCTCGACCAAATGTATCGATGTCAACAACATTTCCATCCGGTAAACTGTAGCGTATATCCATAACATAGCCCTTTTCAATGTCATCCTTACCATATGGTCTTGCTAACACTTTTTGACGAATGTAATCTGGGACAGGTAAGAAACCAGGCCTTTCTTCATATAAAATCTGGTCCATTATTTTTATAGAGTCTTTTACGATTTCCTTCATCCTGAAGACCATTTCATCGCCAGGAGGATAGTTTCCGTTATCGTCAGCTATGATTAATTCCATTTCTATTCCATGTGTGAATGGTAATGGCGTCCAATGTTCTACATCACCTAATATGTCTGCCCAAGACCTTTCTGGAATCAAAATTTCTCTATAATCTGTTCCGAGAAACAATTTATCTAAAGTTCGATCTATGGGATTGCCGATATTTACACCAAGTGGGAGCCCAGCTACTTTTTTTGCTTTAGAACCCTTTTCTTTTCCTGTTCCCATTAACTCTGAGAAATTATTATAGTCCCCTTCGCTAGCTCCTTTCTTCTTCTTCTTTTTTTTCTTATCCTTTGCCATACATTCTATCCCTTGTAATATTTTAAATTTAAATTAATGATTGTACAAAAGTTTTGAATACATCGTAATCGTTAATAAATTCATACGACAGAATTAAATTGACTATTTTGAAATTGCTACCGTAAAATATGCTATTTAGGCTCTCGACCGTTTTTCCCCCTCTAAACAAATCGTCATCTATTATCACATTAACACGGTCTCCAAGCGCTTTTACAACTTTCGATTTAATTGCATTTAAATCGTCTGAAATAGATGAGAGAATAGCTGTAGGTTTTCCTAAGTAGGGTATAAAATCTAAATTAAAAACTGTAACCTTATTTTTAATGCTTTCAGGTTGAAAGAATTTTTTTAATGTGGTTTGTATAGTTTTTAATTCTTCTTGGTTGTGATTGCTAATTGAAGGATATATGTAATACGCGATAGATTTGTTTGATTTATGGTTTAACTCTAAATAAACTCTATCTATAACGGGAAATATACTAAAATTAAAACTAAATAGTGATATGAGAGCGATATTGAAATTAAAATTATTCATTAGGATATTACTACTTGCGTTTCCTCCTATGAGAGAGAAATCGTTTACTTGTCTAGAAATTTGTGAAGTGTATGTATTCAATAGGAAGAATTGAGAAAATTCTCCAATAGGTTCTACTTTAGTTTGTTTTTCTTCAACCATCTTATAAATTTCTTTGAATAAATCTTTAGCGACGGTTTTTTTAAGCTTTTCTGAATCCAATCCTTCTATAACTTTATCTGCTGCTTCAGGGCAATCTAATTCTGCTAATATACATATGGTTTCTTTGAAGTATTCATAAGCAGGATTGTGATAATTTTGATCTGTGGATATGTTAATTAATTTGGATTTCAGAATAATCTCATTAATTTGATTAATGATTGTGAGAATTAGCGAATTATTCTTATTCTCGTGTAGTTTCTTAAGTATATTAAATAAAACTTTAACTTTAACAATCTCGTCTTTAATAAACTCTGTGAACTTAAGAGCTAAATTTGAATCCTTTTCAAGAGACATAAAAATTACTTCAAAAATGGCATTTTCCTTTATCGAATCCTCTTTGATAAAAGAAAGAATTTTGCTCACTTGATCAGGATCAATATTCACATAATCAAGCGCAATACTTTTTGCGATTTGATTTTTTTTCTTTAGATCATTTAATTTTTCAACAACTTGTAAACTACTATCGAGTTTAAGAGTTGCATTAGTTCTAATTAGGTTATAATATAGTTCTAACTTCTCATCTTCATTAGTTAACTGTAGTGAGCTTTCTAACGCTTTATAAAACTCACCAATCGAAAGATATGATTTTGCGAGTAAAGTTAAATTCGTATCAATTTCACCCTTTGGAACACTAGAAGATTGACTATTATTTTGTGACTTCGTAGAATTAACTGTAGATTCTTTAATTTGTTTTTCAATCTTCTTAATTTCGCCTTTACTTGATGTGATTATAAAGTCTTTTGGATTAAAGCTATCATGTTTAACGGATTGGAGAAACTGCTTATTTTTTAATATGTGGGTAATCCTACTTGTGGAAATCTTATCCCTTATTTTTTGAACTTTTACAGTGTATTCAACTAATTTCATCCAATAGGCATTTACTGTTAATTTACCAAACCCGTCTGTTGTTGGTTTCAATAGTAGATCAATTTTCTTAGTTTCTCCCGATTTAAAGAGAACCTCATCTAGAAATTCAATTGGTTTAACATCGATCTCAAGATTCTCTCCTTCAAACACGAATTTAAAATGTTCGTCCTTGTCAGATTGATTAATAACTTGGAAGGAAACAGAATTTTCACCGTCAGGAATTAAAAGGTTTTGAGGAAATTTGGTTACACTGATCGATATTACATGATTAGGATCTGCGTTAGACATAATTGAAATGATGTTTGGTTTTAGTAGTATAATTAATAATACTTTAAAAAATGTGAAAAACTGCTATCTTACCTTAATATCACCAATATAAAAGTTATTGATTTTAAATATTTACTAATAAAAAAGTTCACTTGCCCTTCCTTCTATTTCTATTTGCATAATCTTGTAAATCTTCTAATACCATTTCTTTACTATAATCCGGCCATAAATCAGTTCGAAATTTAAATTCAGCATATGAAGCATCCCACAATAAAAATCCTGAAATCCTTGCTCCATCATCCATCCCTGTTCTTATAATATAATCGACTTCAGGAAAATCTCGAGTATAAAGATGATTTTTGATAACATCTCGATTAATATCTTCTGCTTTAACACCATTTTTAATAATTTCTTTCACAGCATCTACGATTTCTTCTTGTCCATCATACATTATACATAAATTGATAAAATTTTGATCGTTTTCTTTAGTAAATTCGATTAGTTCTTTGGTTTTTATCCTAACATCTTCCGGTAATAAACGTACTCTTCCTATTACATTAAAATTAACTTTTTCTTCTTTAACAGTTGCTTCCTTTATCACAGCATCAACTGCGTCTAAAATTATTCCAAAAATATAACTAATCTCTTCTTTGCTTCTTTTCTTTAAATTCTCAAGCGATAAAGCATAGATACTTAAATACTGAATCCCAGCGTCAAAAAAATCAAACAATCTCTCTTTTAAATTCTTATACCCAATAAAATGGCCAACATTTGCACCAAGCAGATTTTTTGCTGCCCAACGGCGGTTTACGTTTAAAAGCGGTAAACGCTTCTAATTTCCGTCCAAGATCAAACCAACATGTTTGGGCAATTTATTTTCTGCTATATCCTTTTGTTCTTCCAATATGATGTGACTCTTTAAGAGATTATTACAATTACTCCGACTATTATAATTATTAATATGCTAAATTACATATTATAATTTTGATTCCTACATATCGTTGTTAAAATATCGGTTTTGAATACTAAAAAAGTTCTTTTATGAATAAAAATTCAAAAACTTAAGTGTAGAGATTCTAATAACACATTTAATAGTATGAACAGTTGATATTATTAACCTATAGAGAATTCTTAAATAAACACCTTGCTTAATATGAATAAGATTTGACTAGATATTGTTCTAGATAAATATTTTAATAATGGAAAATTAAATACCAGATACTTAAAACAATTTATCAGCTATAAAAAAAAATAATTTAAACTAGTCTAAATTACGAACATTATTGAGAATCTAAAAGGAATTGCTTATGATTGGCAACGAGTATTTATTCAGCGACATTGGCATCGATAGTATCGGTTTTCACGCCCCAAAATACTATATAAAGTTAGATGACTTAGCTCATCAACGAAAAGTTGATCCCGGGAAATATCGAAAGGGATTAATGGTCCACGAAATGAGAGTACCTGATGTTAACGAGGATATTATCTCGCTTGGATTGAAAGCGGGATATCAAGCCTTGGTAAAAGGTGGTATAAATCCTAAGAGTATAGACGCTTTATTCGTAGGTACGGAAACGATTACATACGCAGTAAAGAGCGTTTCTAATATTTTTGCTGAACTGTTAGAGATCTCTCCGAATTCGATTACTCAAGATACATACAACGCCTGCGCTGGGGGTACACTAGCTCTCCTCAATGCTATTGCTTTAGTCGAAAAAGACATAATAAAAAAAGCGCTTGTCATAAGCGCGGACATATCATCCTATCACCTGGGTTCTCCAAGCGAGGCAACTCAAGGTTCAGGAGCTGTCGCTTTAGTAATTTCAAAGAACCCTAGAATTGCATCTTTCAGTGAGAAGTTCGGTAAAGTATCGGGAAATGTTGACGATTTTTTCCGTGCAGCTAACGAAAAACATGCTAAGGCCTTTGGTCATTATTCAGTAAAAACATATCTTGATTTCCAATTAAAAGCTTACGACGATTTAATAAATAATATTGGCGACTTCCACGCAGATTATTATACATTTCACGCCCCTTTCTCAAAGTTACCGATAAAAATCATGCAAGAAATTATTCAAAAACGCTGGATAAAACATATTAGTGATCTTCCAAAAATAAATACGAATCAAATAAAATCTTCTATACTTAAGAAGCTCGATGCTTTTATGCACGACATTACAGTGCTACCCGAGTGGTTATATTTGAAGTTAAAGGAGAGAGGTTATTCTTCGGAAACCTTGGAAAACATCTCTTACAAACTTATTGGGAATTTTACAAATAAAGTGCTTCCACAATTAAGGGTTCCATCTCATTTTGGAAATATGTATAATGCTTCCATTTGGGCTCAAATTATATACATTTTAGAGAATTACGCACGCGTAAACGATACTATTTACTTTGGTTCATATGGTTCTGGTGCTACATGTATCTCTGGCTTATTGAAAGTCAAGAAAGCTTTCAAAAATGTTGTAGAAAAAAGCCCTCAAATCAATGACTTTATCCAGAATAAAGAACTCAAAACTATACAGGAGTATGAGCAAATAAAGGCAGGTATATACACACCGAAAACTGTTTTAGGAAAAATAGTCGAACACGAAAACAACAACAACAGAGGTTTTACGCTACACTTCTGCGACGAAGGATGTATCCTCCCTAATATTGAAGGCTTAAATCATTGCCCGAAAGGTCACTCTGGCTTTCATGAAAAATTCTTTCCACTGTATGCAGTGTTAAAGTCAGAACCTATTGTAAACCCTAACGAAAACAACCTTACCTACCTTTACAACGGTTTAGTAAGGATTGCGGGAGATGTAAAACCAGGTTCTTGCTTAGAATACGAGATCAGGCGCCTTGAAAATAAAGAAGAAACAAACTTTAATGCTATTGGGTTATTAAATTGGAGCCCCATGTATTATCCCGTTCAACATATCTATTAAATTAACATTCAAACAATAGAGTCTCTCTTTTTCCTCCTTTATTTATTAATTATAAATATTTTTATCAAATACAGAAGTTTTCTGAAATTATAAAGCAAAACGGTTATAAGATACAACAAATAAATTTATATCATAAAAGAAGTGAATAACAAGATGAATGAGTTTCGATCTGATATTTCAGGATTTTATAAATTATCTTTAAAAGAAAGGCAAATTCAGCTAGCTAAGTTAGTCAATTTAGAACAAAAGGATATAGATTTGCTACAATCCTTAGGATATTTTTCACCAGATCAAATTAACATGCTAATAGAGAATGTAGTTGGTAGTTACCAGCTACCGATGGGAGTTGCTTTAAATTTTAAAGTTAACGGAAAAGATTATGTAATTCCGATGGTAATTGAAGAACCTTCTGTTGTAGCCGCCGCTTCAAATATGGCTAAAGTTGCTAGAAAATTAGGAGGATTTCAATCAGAAAAAGTTAAGTCCATTATGATCTCCCAAATTCAATTGACACATATTCAAGATATTGACCGTGCGAAAGAGAAGATTCAGAAAAATAAGGAACACATCTTAAAAATAGCAAATGAACAAGATCCTACGCTAAATGAACTGGGGGGCGGCGCTCTCGATATAGAAGTAAGACAAATTGAAACTAGGAAAGGTAAAATGATAATCCTTCACCTTCTTGTTGATGTATTGGACGCGATGGGTGCGAATGTAGTTAACACGATGGCTGAAGCTGTAAGCCCTTATATAGAAGAGCTCTGCGGTGCTAAGATTTACCTACGAATTGTTTCCAATTTAGCTACAGAGCGTCTTGCAAAATGTAGAGCTGTCTTTGATAAAGATCTATTAGGTGGTGAAGAAGTAGTTGAAGGCATATTAAACGCTTATGAATTTGCACTCGCTGACCCATACAGAGCAACGACTCACAATAAAGGGATAATGAATGGCATAGTTGCATTGGCTCTAGCCACTGGAAATGATACTAGGGCGCTCGAGGCAGGCGCTCATGCGTATGCGGCTATAGAGGGTAGATATAAACCCTTGACGAGATATGACTTAGATTCCGAGGGAAACTTAGTTGGAGAAATAGAAATTCCCTTAGCGTTCGGAATAATTGGAGGAATTACAAGAACACATCCTATGGCACGGCTAGCTTTAAAAATCCTAAATGTTGAAAGCGCGGGAGAGCTCTCTCAAGTAGCTGCAGCTCTTGGGCTTGCTCAAAATGTAGGGGCTTTAAGAGCCTTAGCTTCGGAAGGCATTCAAAAGGGTCACATGACGCTACATTCTCGTAATATAGCGAAGTTAGCTGGTGCACCAGATAATATAATCGAAGAAGTAGCAAAAAAAATAGTAGAAGATAAAAAAATAAGAGTAGATTACGCAAAAGAAGTTTTAAAGAAATTAATTGAAAGTAAAAACCTTTAGTTTTATAAAAAGTGTTTCACAAATTCTTCTAATAAAAATTAATTAAATTGTTAATCACATCACGGTAAATAAAAGTTTGAGATGGTGTTTATGGGATTTAGAGAATATTTAGATAATATAGACAAAAAAGGATTGTTAAAGAAAGTAGATGTTGAAGTTTCGAAGAAATTAGAGATTTCTGGTATTTTAAAAAAGATGGAACCCACTCCCGTAATGTTCAATAATGTTAAAGAATCTGAATTCCGGGTTGTTGGTAATGTTTTCTGTACTAAAAATGTTATTGCTTCGTATTTTAATGTAGCTCCAACAGACATTATACCAATGCTTTCTAAAGCAATTTTAGAAAGCTCAGAACCCGAAGTCATAAGTAATGCTCCTTGCCAGGAAGTAATTGAATCGAATGTAGATTTAAACAAATTACCAATTTTGTTTCACTGTGAAAAGGACGGCGGAAATTACATTAGTTCTGCGGTTGTTGTAACAGGAGATCCTGATTATGGACAGAACTTAGATTTTCATCGAGCCATGCAGTTTTCCAAGGATAAATTTGCTACTCGAATTGTCCGAGGTCGAAATTTTCATACATTTCTAGAGAAAAACGGCGAAGTAGATGTTGCGTTTTGCATAGGAAACACTCCAAACATATTAATTGCTGGGGCTACCTCTGTAAAGATTGGATTTGATGAATTGAAAATAGCTAATGCATTAGAACCAATAAAACTTGTTAAGGCAAATTCCGTTGATCTTTTAATTCCAGCTGAAGCTGAGTTTGTTTTAGAAGGGCGCGTCTATATGGATGAAAAGCATGCGGAAGGTCCTTTTGTAGATCTAACAGAAACTTATGATGTAATAAGAGAAGAACCTGTTTTCGAAGTAAAGAGAATAACTCATCGGAAAAATGCGGTTTGGCAGGCTTTATTACCAGGGGCTCTCGAACATAAGATATTAATGGGAATGCCACGTGAACCTACAATATTCAATAAAGTAAACGAAGCTGGAGTTAAATGTTTAGATGTTAACGTAAATCCTGGAGGGTGCTCGTGGTTACACGCCATCGTGCAAATTGATAAAAAATCTGAAGAAGATGGAAACAAAGCGATATATGGTGCTTTTGCGGGTCACGGTAGCTGTAAACACATTTTTATTGTAGACAGCGACATAGATATTTACGATCCATTATCAGTGGAATGGGCTATGGCAACTCGATTTCAAGGCGACAGTAGAATGATCGTAAAAGATAAAGAACCAGGAAGCAGTTTAGATCCGAGCGCAGAACCAGGGACAAAAATGACAACCAAAATTGGATTTGATTTAACAAAACCTCTAGTCGCGAAAGGAAAAAGTTTCGATAGAGCAGATTTTCCCGATGTAGATATTGAGAAGTATTTTAAACAATAGGAGTGCGTTGCTATGAGATTAGAACAAGAAGAAAAAGACATGCTTGAAGGGAAATACGGAAAAGCTGCCCAAAAATCTATGGAAATTTTAAACGCCTTAGGAGAAATATTTGACGCTGAAAGCATGATTGCTGTTCATGGCGTCCAAATAGCAGGTGTTTCTTACGCTAATCTTGGAGAAGCAGGATTAGAATATCTTAACGAAATGGCAGAAGATGGGAAAGTTAGAGTTTTAACCACTTTAAATCCAGCAGGAATGGATCGTGAAAATTGGCAAGAGTTAGGAATAGATAAAGAATTTGCGAAAAATCAAAATCGAGCTATAGATGCTTTTGCTAAAATGGGAATTATAACTACATGTTCTTGCACTCCATATTTGATTGGAAATGTTCCTCATTATGGGCAACATATTGCTTGGGCCGAAAGTAGTGCTGTTTGCTATTCTAATTCGGTTATAGGAGCTCGAACCAATCGTGAGGGAGGGCCAAGCGCATTAGCATCGGCTTTAACGGGAAAAACCCCTAATTACGGTTATCATTTAGAAAAAAATCGTCACGGTCAAGTTTTAGTTAAAATAAACGCTCCAGTTAAAGGTTCAGACGAATTTGGTGTGTTGGGAAAAATTATCGGCGATAAGCTAGTTGAATTAGGAAAAAAAATTCCATATATCACTGGAATTCCTTCAGCTACAGTTGAAGAACTCAAATCTTTTTGTGCTTCCGTAGCGACTTATGGGGGAACAGCGTTATTCCACATGGAAGATATCACTCCTGAGTATAATAAATATCCAAAACCAAGCGATCTTGTATTTGAGATTGATCAGAACGACTTAGATATCGCTCGTGCTGAGCTTATTGACGAGGATATTGAAATAGATTTTGTAAGTATAGGATGTCCTCACGCTTCAATTCACGAAATTGCGAAACTCGCGAACCTATTAAAGGGAAAAAAAGTAAAAAAAGAATTTTGGATAACTACTGCTCGACCTACCAAGAAAATTGCAGACGAAGCTGGTTATTCCAAGATTATTGAAGACGCTGGAGCAAAGTTTGCTGCAGATACGTGTTGTGTAGTAGCTCCTATAAAAGGACGCTTCAAAGGAATAATGGTGGACTCCGCAAAAGCGTGTTATTACGGACGCGCTAAAAATAAATTTAAAGTAAAAATTGGTTCAGTTGAAGAATGCGTGGAGGAAGCAATAAAATGAAATTACAAGGAAGAAAAATATATAAAGGAACGGTTGAAGCAGAAGCGATTGTTACAAAAGATGGTATCTCATTTTATGGTGGCGTTGATCCCGACACCGGCAAAGTTGTTGAGGTTGGACACGAGCTTGAAGGTCAGTCTATAACAGGCAAAGTTTTAGTATTTCCAACCGGTAAAGGATCAACAGTAGGTTCATACACGATGTATAGGATGAAAAAGAATAACACTGCTCCAGTAGCAATTGTAAATAAAGAGATAGATACAATTATAGCTGTTGGTTGTATTATTAGCGAAATCCCTTGTGTAGATAAAATTGATATTAATAATATTAAAACTGGACAACAATTAATTGTAAATGGCTCTGAAGGCACCGTCGATATAACATCTTAAATATAAAACTCAAATAATTCAATAAAATAAATTAGAATTCATTCCCTCTTTATTGTTATAAAAATTAAATTTACTTCACTTTATTCAGTTTAAATTGACGAAAAATTCAAGGAATCCTTAAAAAGAAAGTGAATAAGAAAAAATGTAATCGATGTGATAGGGAATTACCAATAGATCAATTCGAGACATATTCCGGAGAAAGGGGCAAAACTAATCTTAGATCATCTAGAACTTCTTACTGTAAAGAATGTCTTAGTAAGACTAGATTAATAAATCTTTTGAGAAAGAAGTTTTATATTTTTAAAACAATTTTTAATGGAAAATGTTGTGAGTGCGATGCAGGAATATTATTTTTACCCTGTTTCGAATTTCACCATCCAATTCCAGACTTAAAAACAACAACTTGGACACATATTAAGCATTACAGTATTAACAATATTAAAAATTGGATTACTAGAGAAAAAGTGATATTATTGTGTTCTAACTGTCATGAAATGAAGAAAGATAAGTACTTCAAAGATTTCCAAAATTTGATTTTGAGAGACAATTTATTAGAATATACTGCAGAAGGTATTGATGAAATAATTAATTTTACGATTAACTCTCATCCCAATTACTCTCATCTCAAAGAATATAAAAGAGCTATAAAAATTCAAATAAAGAAATATATTAGAAAAAGATTTGTAATGACCCAATTATTTTCGGGAAGATGTGTTGGCTGCGGTAAAGCTAATATTTTCAGTCTTTTACCCGCTTTAGAATTACATCATTTGTATCCCGCAGAAATAACAACTAAATCAAACTGGAGAGATATAGCGAACCAAGATTGTATCTCAATAATGAATCAGATAATAAAGGAGAAAAGCATATGTTTATGTAGTAATTGTCATATCTTAGTGCGTTCAAAACTAAACAATTATCTAGAAGATGTAATTGAGAATTCGCTTACCAGACGCGAATTCATTAAAAATTATAAAAGCATTATTACTAATATTAAGAACTTCAATTATAATGTTAATCAAGCTGATTTAAGCTCCCCATTAAAACTTAAATTTTCTCAAGACACATTTTGGAAAATTCGTTTAATGCAAATCTCAATTCTTCTGAAGAATAATAAAAAAAGTGTTTTTAAGGTATTAGATTTGACAAATTTATTAAACCAAGACCAAAGAAGTGTTCGCTATTATTTGGAAAGATTATTATCATTGCGTTTTCTCAATAAAACGCAAGATTCTATATTTCCTTTTGATAATACTTATAGTTTAACTGATTTAGGTGTAATTATCTTAGAAGAATTAAAAGAATCGTATCAAAAGACATATAATAGACTAGAAAATAATATCTTTAGTATGGAAGATTATATGAATAGACAAATTAGATGGATAAAATAATTGTTTTGGGTTTTTATCTATTGTTATTACTTAAGAATGTTATCCAATCCAATTTTTTAAATATAGTTAAAAATTATTTAAGTAAGAAACAGATTATAGTAATTTAATCAATTTTTTTCAATAAATTTTATTAAGTCAAACATCAAAAATTGGTGAGAAATTGGGAACTGGAATAGGGTATGGAAAAACTATATTATTTGGCGAAATTTAATTCCCAATTCAGGAATTAACGCTATCATTTCGTAGTTTATGGTTTTCCTGCTATTGCCTCAGCATTAGGTACTTATACAACTGCTGAAGTTAAAGTGGTTGATGGAAAAGGTTGGGAAGTCATCGATCAACGCCCTGCCACTCCTGGTTATAAAAAGAAAAAATACGATGAGGCAATGCAATCCATTAAAAATGTTATCGAACATATGAACATAGATGTTGGATGCCAGAAACTTGAGTTAACTTTTTCTGGAGATTTATTTGCTGCCAGCGGTGTTGGTGCTTCTGCTGCACAAGCTACTTCTCTAGCCCGTGCACTAAATGATCAGTTTACTCTAATGTTGGATGACGAAAAGATTAACGAAGCCGCTTACGAAGGTGAGAGGGCATATCATGGAACGCCTTCAGGAATTGATAATACAGCTTCCACTTATGGTGGATTGATATGGTTTGTTAAAAACCTTAATGGTGGGAAAAACACAATGGAAATTCTCAATTCGGGAAAGAAGATTCCATTAGTAATTGCTAACACGGGGATAACAGCCTCCACTGTAGAAGTAGTTGCTGATGTTCGGAAACTTAAGGAAGCAAATCCCGTAAAATTTGAGAAGAAATTTAATGAATACCATTCGCTAGCAATAAATGCTAAACAAGCGTTGCTTGAGGGTGATGCCATTAGTATAGGTAAACTAATGAACCAAAATCATAAACTACTCCAAGAAATTACGGTTTCGGGAGAAATTAACGACAAATTGGTCAAGATAGCCTTAAACAACGGAGCATTAGGCGCTAAGATGACGGGAACTGGTCGGGGTGGATTGGTTATAGCTTTAGCCGAAAACGACGAGGTTCAAAAAAATATTGCGAATGCTATAGAAGTAGAAGGCTACGATGCCTGGAAAACAATGATAGGATGAGTGATGGAAAAATTTGAATAGTAATAAAGATCTAATTTTATTAAAACTAGGAGGAAGTTTACTTACTGATAAAAACAAACCATTCTCCATCAGAGAAGATGTTGTTAAAAGCGCAGTTCGCCAAGTAATCGAAGCTAACAAAAAAATCATCTTGATCCATGGTGGTGGTTCGTTTGGTCATCCCTTGGCAAAAAAATATAGTATTTCTAAAGGACTTGATAAATCTATTCCTAACCAAATTCTTGGGGTTGCCGAAACACATCAATCAATGAATAAATTCAATACCTATTTAATTAATCATTTTTTAGAAAATAATTATCCTGTTTTATCAATACAAGCTTCTAGTATTTTTATTAAAGACTCTGAAGTCATTTCAACTAAATCTTTAGATGTTATTGAAACAGCTTTAGATCTAGACATAATGCCGATACTATACGGTGATATTATACTCGATAAGCAAGGGTCCTTCTCGATTATTTCCGGAGATCAAATAATTTTAGCATTATGTCAAAATCTACTTAAATATAACGTCTCAAAAGTCGTTTTTGCTATGGAATCAGATGGATTATATGTCGTTGATAAAGATAATAGTGAGAATTGTAAATTAGTTACAGAATGCTATTCCAACGAATTAGATAGTTTAAAACTAGCAGATCTCGGTCAAAAGATAGATGTTACTGGTGGTATTAATAACAAACTTAACGCTATCAGAAAAATTTGCAAATTCAAAATTCCCGTTCAATTAATAAATGGATTAATCGAAGGCAATATCCATAAGTCATTAAAGAATCAAAATTTAAAATGTACAAATATATTAATTAATGAATAATTTTACAATATGACTAGTAGCAAATTTGAAAAAGCGAACATGCCTGAACCAGAACAAACTAAAGAAATTTTCAACAGAAAGGAAGAACATCTAAAAATACCTATAGAATATGACGTACAACATTCTATTAACTATTTTGACGATATCAAACTGATTCATCACGCTATTCCAGAAGTTGATCTAGAGGATATCGATCTTTCATTTAACTTCTTCAATAAGCAAATTTCCGCGCCTATTTGCATTTCAGCTATAACTGGAGGTCACCCTGTTTCAAAAGAGGTCAATAAGATCCTAGCCAAAGCCGCTGAAGAAGAAAATATCATTATGAGCGTTGGAAGTCAGCGAATTGGGTTAGAAGATCCCTCAACTATAGATTCTTTTAAAATTGTACGTGAATTTGCTCCTACTATTCCGGTTATCGGAAATCTGGGGTTAGGTCAGGTAAGCTCGACTTATTTTAGGCAAGAAGATTTGACCAATTGTATCGATATGGTAAATGCTGATGTAATGGCTATTCACTTAAATGCTTTGCACGAACTCGTTCAATATAAGGGCAATATCTCGTATAAAAATTTTAGACAAAATTTCAAGAAAATTAGAGAAAGTACTAAGATTCCTCTCCTCGCGAAAGAAGTGGGTACTGGATTTAACCAAGAACTTACACTAATGCTTGATGAGATAGGTTTTGATGGGTATGATGTTGGAGGGACTGGTGGTACAAGCTTTGCCGCGATTGAGTCAAAACGTAATAATTTTGATAACGATAAATATTCTCGAAACCCAGCAGATGTATTTAGGGAATGGGGAATTCCTACGCCCGTTAGTATTGTCAATGTGCGAAAAGTATCCAAAAAATTAACTATCGCTACCGGTGGATTAAAAACAGGAATTGATATTGCTAAGTCGATTGTACTAGGTGCTGATATTGGTGGATTTGCTTATAAATTCTTAAAATCCTCATGGGAAGATAGAAAAAACAACACGATATCAAATACCGTAAGGGAAATAAGAACGCTGAAAAATGAATTACGCTCGAGTTTGTGGTTAATGAATTTGAGTAATTTAAGTGAATTGAAAAACAAACGGGAAAAATATGTTATTATCGGTAATTTGTATTTCTGGTTAAATCAATAGAAATCTCACTTTATTTATTTACTTATCTCCCCATCTCTTGATCCCACTATCAATACCAATGTGATCAAGAATTCTCCCGATGAAATATTCGTTTAATTCTTTGATATTTTTAGGTTTTATGTAATAAGATGGAATTGGCGGAGCAATAATGACCCCCAATCTTGATAGTTTTAGCATATTTTCTAAGTGAATTGCGCTGAATGGACTTTCTCTTACGACTAAGATAAGTTTTCTTCTTTCTTTTATTATAACATCTGCTGCTCTAGTAATTAAGTTATCTGCATAACCGTTAGCAATTGCTGCTAAAGTTTTCATAGAGCAGGGAATTATTATCATAATGTTATTTTTGTAAGAACCACTCGCAGGACCTGCTGTTAAATCATCAACATCGTAATAATTATCTGATAAATCGATTATATCACTTACCTTGTAATTAGTCTCAATGTTAACAATTTTTTCGGCTACTTTAGTTATCACTAGTTCTGTATTTAATCCATTTTTCTTTAATTGCTCTAGTAAAATTACAGCTAAATCCACACCACTAGCACCAGTAATAGCAACAAGTACCAAACATTTTCACCTTAGATATAGATCATATTTAGTAATTAGAATTCTCGTTCTAATACAAATTTTAGTATATTTTCAAAAAATTCTATTTCTGAATCGTTTACAACTGGTTTCAATTTCTCAAGTACGTCTTCTGCTTCTTGGTAATATTTAGTAGCGAGATTTTTACAAAAATTAATTACATCTGCTTCCATAAATAAATCTCTCACTTCTTCGACTTCTTCGTCACTTATCTCTGACTTCGAAATTAGGTCGACTAAATGATCCTTCTTTTTTGCTTCTAATTTGTTCATGGCTTCAATTAACAAGCAAGTGTGTTTACCCTCGCGAATATCTCCATCTGTAGGCTTTCCAGTTACTTTTTCGTCTCCAAATGTTCCTAAGATGTCATCAATTATTTGAAAAATAATTCCTAAGTTTACACCATATGTCGACAAAAGAGGAATGTATTCTTTTTCGATATTTGCGTAGCTTGCTCCAATTAGGATTGATTTTTCAATAAGGGCTCCAGTTTTAAGCGAAATCATATTGATATACTCATCGATTGATAGCTTTTTCTGATTTACCATATCGATTTCAATTAAAACACCATGAATTACATTAGTAAAAGCCTGTCTGTAATGTCGAATCGAATTAAGATTCAAATCTCTCGGAAAATCATTGGCAAAGTACGCCTCTGAGCCCATAATAAACGCTGTATCGCCCCCAATGATACCTATACTGCTCCCAAAATCTGCAGCATTCATTTTTTTAAAATGATATTTTGAGTGATATAGTTGAAACTTATAATGAAACGCAGGATTACCGCGTCGATAATTATCGTTATCGATTATATCATCGTGAATTAAAGTTGCATTATGTAAAAATTCAATTCCTACACTTGGGTAAACAATCTCATCCGAAACTTCTTGAGTAATTCCATTATAAGTGGCTATAGTAAGTAGCGGTCTTATCCTCTTTCCACCCGTTAGAAAATAATCTTTCATTTCCGAATAATAATCTTTCAGAAAAGAATTCTTCAGGGTGCTTATTCTTTTATCAAAAATCGATTCTATAACAGCATTAATTTTAGGTTTATACAATTTTGAATACGGAATAAATTTGATATTAAATCACCTAGTCTAATAATTTTTTCATAACAATTTCTGAACTACGATGTGTCTCCCACAATTTTAAAAATTTCTTTAAATTGTCATCGCTTTGAAATATTTTATCTCTGGCAATCCTTTTCGCTTTCAAAACTTTAAGAAAATTACGATCTAAGGATTTTTCGTAAGTTATACCTAGTTTATCAAGTTTATCCCTTTTCTCGCAAGTTCTTATGGATTCAATTGCGATTTGTCCCGACATCATAGCATATGGAATACCTTTTCCTGAAATTGGGTCAACAATTCCACCAGAATCTCCAACAGCGAAAACATTATCCTCATAAAGCTTAGGTCTTAAACCCACAGGGATTAAATGAGGTTTGAAAATTTCTAATGTCGAATTGTTTAACGCTTGTTTAACAAAGGGGAGTGCCGTAAATTTTTTAAATTCCTCTCTAGAATTCTTTACTAAGTTAACTTGATTACCCCACCCTACCGTAATTCTCTCTGCTTTTGGAAACAACCATGCATAACCAACAGGAATCAAATTTTTTACACCAAAAAATAGATGAACTGAATCTGACCCCAAATGTTTATCTATACTAGAGATTGTGGTTTTTCTCTCTTCAGTAATTGTTAGTATAATGTCTTCACTAGCAAAAAATGGCCATTTTAACAATTTTAAAGTAGGAGAATTTACACCATCAGCAGCAATTACATATTTAGCAGTGTATTTATCTTGATTAGTAGTAATCACATATGAACCATCTTTCTTTTCTAAGTTAATCATTTTTTCTTTTTCTTTTAGAAGCGCTCCACTATCGACTGCCATATCGGTTAGATGCTTATCAAAGGTACTCCTCCAAACTACTCCACCCTTACCCTCTTTACTATAAGTCTCCCCATCGACATGATGCAATTTTAAAGACTCAATAACTCTACTAATTTTGTCTTCAGGATAATCGATTTCTTCCACCAATTCCCACGCTATAGCACCACCACAGGCTTTATATCTGCCGTTATCGCTAAGCACCTCTTTTTCAAGGATACAACAAGAGTATCCGTTTTCAGCGGCAGCTTTAGCTGCAAATGATCCTCCCGGTCCTGCGCCTATAATAACGATATCAAAGTTTTTCATAATATATCCAAATTAAAAAAAAATGTTTCTTTAGTAAAGAAAAGCTAGAATAAAAATCGTTTCACATAATCAATATTATTAAAATTATATAATACATAAAATTAGACACCAAGTGAGGAATAAACCTAAAATAAACGCAATCTCAACATTTACCTACAACAGATTAAAATTATCCGTCTGTTTAGATAAATTCTCCAAGAAATCTTCCATTTCCAATTTCCTATTTTCACATATTTTCTTAGCTTCAAATGTAATTAGCTTTGGTGGTAACTCAATGTAGAATTTTTGAATAAGTTTGATCGCGCTTTTTAAGTCGGGGGTCCAATCTTCTTTTCCCACTATTGCAAGTAATCTTGCAATCCCAATTGCTCCCAAAAAGTCTAACGTATCAGCATCATGAAAAATTATAGATTCTATATGATCAGATGGCTTGGCATAAAACATATGACTCTTAATTATGTCTTTAACAAGAGCTATTTTCTCTTTCGGGAAATTTATGTGTAAGAGTATTTCTTCAGATTCATTAACAGCAATTTCTGAATGGTCCTCACCTTCTTGACTATAAGGTTCAAATGCTCCAATATCGTGTAAATAAGCGGCTGCAAATAATGAATCTTCATCAATATCAGCATTTTGCATGCTCGCTAACTTAATAGACAAATCGTAAACTCTTTCAAAATGCTTATTACCCCATGCAGGATGGCTAAACGGTTTTACAAACTCAATAAGTTTTGATTTCCACATTATTTCCCAATTCCCCATCAATTTATTATAAATTATTTGTGATTTTTCATCTTTATTTTAATTGTTGCGATTACATGAGGATCGATTGCAAGTATAATAGAATTTTGCTCTATTGATTTGACATAAGCTTTGATTTCATTTTGAGGAGCTTCTTCCAAGAAATTTACTACCTGAGCGTCTTGTATTTCAATAAAATCACAGAATTTTACATTAGTTTCTTGAGGTTCTGATGAAATGTTAAAGCATCTAAGTATTAATTCATTCCCTTCTTCTGATTTCTTCAATGCACTAAGCACAATGTTTGTGTTTTCGATTTCAAGAAAACTTAATTCCTCAGGTAAGTATTGTTTAAACTGATGGCGCCTTGTATCACCAAAATATGAAAGAATTCCAAAAGGAGATAAAACTAATTTATTTGCAGCTCGTATTGAGGATCGGACCATGAATGGGGCTACCACCTTAAGTGGATTATTGAACTCTTTTCCTTTTATGTGGATTTGGCTAGCAAGCCAATTTACTTTATTTTCCTCTATCGAAAGAGAGAGCTCGAAAGTATGATGCCCTATACATTGAGCTTTGGGCGTATTTAGGTCAGGACCCGCGTTATTTCTTCTCGATGAAAAATCAATCCTAGATAACCATTCTATACAACGTAGTAATGTAATTGCTAAAGAAATTGTTCCATCTTTGTTCAGAATTGCTTCGTATTCAGGCAATCCTTTATTTATGACTGAAAAAGTTCTTGATTCATCACTGACCGAAATAAAATCTTTCTGATGATTTGTAGGTAACGGTTTCTGAGCCCAATTTTCAGAATCAGGTAGCTTAACATCTCGAGAAATGACAGTGAAATGCCCGTCACAATTAACCGAATTAGATTTTATTTTTGTAGGAAAGATCGCTCGAATTCTGTGGTCCTTGCTAGCATTTTCTATTTCAATTTTGAGATCAATTCTTTTTAGGTCTTTATATAGCGTTATGTAAACGTTAATTAAGTTTGAAATTAAATATTCGTCTCTCGTGTATCTGTCTTCCGCGAGAGCCGCGGGTAAATTGAGATTCGCGTGTAGTTTAATCGTTTTTTGAGATGAGCCATCAATCAATGGTGATATTTCAAGAACATTCAAATCTTCCGATGTGAATTTTAGATCAGTTTGATTTTCAAATGGTCCTGAAAAATCATATTCATCGCCCCAGTCTCCCATATCCTCGAAATAGCAAATATTTTCATACAAAATTCCGCTTGATTTATCTAAAACATTGATTTGACCTTTTAGGCTAACATCTATCTTAAAAAACTGGTTTTCAATATTATCGATACCCACTTTTAACTCATTGTCTTTTAAATTGTTTTCTGTAGGGGTCTCTCCAAGAACAATATAATAACATTTATACCCACAAGCAGGAACATCAGCTAAAAATGAGCAATAATAATTAATAGAGCCAACAACTCGATACCTTGGTTCACCTTTAAGTTGAACGTATTGATATGGGACATTATTTCCATCTGAATCAATAATTTTAAATTTTTCTGGGTTTTTTAGACCATATTTGTTAATATTAGATATCACGTTGAAACTGGCAATATCTCTTCTTTTCCAAGGAAGAGGATTGAAAACAATTATCAAGGTATGGTTCTCATCCTCTTTAACTCTCAACAAATCGTACAAGTATAACATTGAGTTCTTGAAGACTTCGTTTCCTATTTGCTCTGCCCAATCAAATCTTGTTTTCATTTCATCATGAACTTGGTCAATGGAACAACCACAAATCGAGTCATGTGGATGGTTTTTAATTAACCATTTTAAACCTGTAGTTATGTATGCTTGAGGGTAATTAAATTTCTTATATTTATCGAGAGCCCAAGTGATCGTAGCTATTGGTTCAGTGTATTTTTCATACAAATATTCAATATCTGTGTTTCTCTGTTTAATCCACATGCGAGCTGAAAAAACTCCTGAAAGTAGATTAGTATACTTTCCACCTCTTAATTCGCCTTGGAAGGTCTTTAATTGTGGTTTTACACTTAAAACTTTATCTACGTAATATTCAAAGTCGTTTTGTTCTAACAACTTATCTGGATATAGTTCGTTCCATTGACTTACAATTTTAGGAATTTCAGGTTTAGCTTCGTGATGATCTTCACCACTGTTTAATAGGACATAAGGTGTTGCAGTTAATTTTTCGAATTTAGAGACAACTCTTCTAATTTTATTAATTGCTAATTTATAGATACCTGTTTTTTTTGATAAGTTTAAGTCAGCAACAGAGCCATATCCATACCTTAAAAATATCGCTAGAATCGAACTTGATTCTCCAGGGGAATTCCACATAAATTCGATGTTCAAATTTTTTTCCTCAAATTCATTACCAAATCCTCGCCAGAATAAAACAGAAGGAATTTCAAACCCTTTAAGAATTTGAGGAAGTTGGGCAATATGTCCAAATGGATCTGGAATATATCCTGTTTTCATAACTCTTCCAAATTTCTTTGCAATCTGATGCCCAATAAGTAAATTTCTTATTAGAGATTCTCCACTTACCAAAAATTCGTCCGGTAGTATATACATTGGACCAATCGAAAGCCTTCTTTCTTTCACATATTTTTTGATTTCGGCTTCTGTTTCAGGTCGTACTTCGAGATAATCTTCTAAAGGGATT
>Ga0209977_10000175_pt1 | contig 24489 bp, 16 predicted proteins | sample SumtaG_2_FD_183113 | JGI IMG/M metagenome (GOLD analysis project Ga0209977, IMG submission 183113) | Deep subsurface microbial communities from Indian Ocean to uncover new lineages of life (NeLLi) - Sumatra_00607 metaG (SPAdes) (version 2) | ecosystem: Environmental > Aquatic > Marine > Oceanic...
CAAGATACCATTTCGCCTATTTATTCAGATTTAATAGAGAGTGGTGATCCCATCGAGTTGGGTACTCAATTAATCATAACGATTACTGTTTATGATTTAGCTGAAATCAAAAAAGTATTATTAGAATTTGAAGGCTCAAATCACTCGATGTCAAATATGGGAGGAGATTTATGGCGATACGACTCATGGATGCCAAATCGAGTAGGTAACTATTCATATACTATATACATGGAAGATAACAACAACAATCATAACTCCACTAGTGGTTCAATAGAATTTCAAGATACAACTTCGCCTGTTTATTCAGATTTAATTGAGAACTCTGATCCTTTAGAATTAGGGAATGCTGAGATCATCACAATTGAAATTGATGACTTTGGGGGTATCAATAAGAGTTTAATAGAATTTGAAGGTTCGAACAATTCTATGACAAACATCTATGGAAATACTTGGCAATACGATTCTTGGACTCCAAGTTTTTGGACTGTTTATCAATATAAAATATATATGGAAGATAATAATGGTAACAGCAATGTCGCTAGTGGCAATATTACTGTCCAAGATAATACTCCTCCATCACCACCCATAATGACTTACGCTCCAAGCGGAGATGTTAGTGGTGTCCTAACATTTGATTGGATAGATGGTTCTGATCCATCAGGAATCTCTTTTTATGTTTTACTGATTGATAATGAATCTGACCCATATATCACACCAGGTTATGTTTATATGTCTAATATTACAAACGTAGGACCTGAAAGCAGTTATTTTGAATTACACGAAGTGATTCCTCCCGGGAGTTACTACTTTTTTTTAATACAAATTGATGGAGTAGGCCACCAAAGTAGTTATACGGTGGGAACTTTTACTATGATTTCAGTTGGCAACGGAAATAATGAGTTTATGCCTTTTGTCATTATAGGAATTATATTCGCAAGTGTAATTGGTTCTATTACTACAATTGTTATAGTAAAAAGAAAAATCCAAAAAGATAGCCTTCCTCGTCGGAAAAAAATTCAACTTAAGATAATATTATCACATATAGATAATATTTCAGACTCATCTCAAAGTTCTGAAAAAATTGCTATTCAAAAAGTAAAGAAGCAAAAAGAAAATTATAAAGTATTCCCACAAAAAGAATCAATCGATGATAAAGAGTTAATGGCTCGAATAAATAAAATTAAAATTTACGGTGAAAATTTGTTCAATGAAGGTGCTTATTTAGAAGCTCAAAAGCAATTTGAGATTGCAGAGAAAATTCTTTTAAAATTGGGGAAAAAAGAAGAAGCACTACTATTTTCGGATTTAACCATCGGAATTAAAGAATTAATTGAAGAACGTGATAAGAAACTTGAAACCTTAGAAGAAGCAAAATTAGGGAACGATTCATTAAAAATCTTTGAGATATATTATGACTTAATCGAATTATCAAAAAAATTAAAAGATTACGATTCTGCCAGTATGGATTTATCTGAATTAACTCAATTCTATCAAACTGATCAAATTAAGTTAAGAGATTTAGAGCATCAAAGGTTTAATTTATATAAACAGGCAAATTCACTAATAGAAGAAAAAAATTTTGAAAAATCAGCAGAACTTTACGAAAAATGCGAAAAAATATCCCAGTTTTTAGTACAAATTGGCAGAGAAAATGAAAAAGATAATGTGGAGAAATTTAGAGAGAAAATTAAGGATTGCTTAAATAAGGCATCTCAAAAGTAAATTGTAGGAAATACGTTATGAAAAAAATTCCCGGAACATTATTTCAGTTAAGAATTGAAAGTTCAAAAGATAGTAAATTCATATTGAATGTTTGGTATAGAGATCAGTTAGTTTATGAAAAAACAGGCTTAATAAAAGAAGCAATAACAAATGAGGTTCAATTTTTTTTTGAAGCTAGAAACTTAAGTATCCCGCGTAACAGAATCGAATGGATTGTTAAAGAGGAGCTATCTAATGTTTCTTCTGCTGGTGATGGAACATTTATTGAAAGTACAGTCTCTAATTTGCTTGGAGAATTTCAAAAGAAACCAACGGAAGAGATGAAAAAGATTATTCTGATGGGACTCTCTAATGCTGGAAAAACTTGCATCTATGAACGTGTATTTGAAGGAAAGAAACCATGGGAATTATTACGTTCAGCCGCAACCAAAGGAATTACTTATAGGGAATACAAAGTTGGTTCGATATCAAAACCGATAATTTGGGATTTAGGAGGACAGCAACAATATCTTGATGAATATCACGGTGTTTTAAGAAATAACATTTTTCGAAAAGCTTCGATATTACTTTATGTTATTGATGTAACTGACACAGATCGGTACGAAAATGCTCGGAGTGAATTTGAGTGGAGTGTAAATCAAATCCTTTCCTTTAATCCAAGAGCTATAATTAATGTTTTTTTTCACAAAATTGACCTTATTCATGATAAGGGAGCAGTAGTTGCTTATTTAAAGAAATTCCTATCCCAAAATATATCTCATAAAATAATGTTCCATTCAACTTCCATATTTGGACAATCTCTTTTTTCTGCTTGGAGTGAAATAATTCGAGAAATTTCACCTAAAACTACATTCATTAATTCCATATTAAATTCATTGAAAAATTATGAGGGTATCAAAGATGTTGTGTTACTTGAAAAATCAACTGGACTTGCGTGTGGCTCTACATTTGAGATAACTGATGAAGATATTGCTGTTGGCATGTTGTCGTTATTAATAGTCACAATTGAAAAAGTCACAAGAGAAATGAAATTAAAAAATTTTAGGGAATTTAAATTAAAAACGGATGCTAATTCCATACTAATAGATAATGTAACGCAAGATCTATTGCTTGTTATCATTCTAACTAACTCAGATCTTAATAATGATATAATTCTTGAGATTGAAGAAATAGCAAAAGAAGTATCCAAGCAAATCAGAAACTTATGGATTGAATAAGAGGTAGTAAGGAGAAATGCCAAAAGGAATATTTTTATTAATTCACGACGAGTTAAGAGGACCTAAAATTAAATGTTCTTATTACACAAGCCCAATTTCTTTACCTCAGGAGTTTATTTCCAAACTTTACATGTCGCATGCTGGTTTTAAGTCGTCATCACATTTAGAATTAAAGTTAAGTCGTTATAGAAGTATTTCATGCTTCACTGGGAATCTAGATAGGAGGACTCAAAAAGAGGGTATATTGGGTATACTTTTTGAAGAAAGTGAGAACTTTGATAATTTAGATTTATTTTTGCAGCGTAATCTATATCAAGCAATAAATAAACCAGATAATCAAATGATGGAAGTTATTTTCTCTGATAAACTACAGAACTACCTTAAATTAATTGACTTTCTTGAAAAAGTGGAAATTGAGGATGTACTAGATCTTTTCATTATAACTGGAGGAGATGCGTATAAATCTTGCTTACTTAAAATCGGTGAAAAACAAGTATCGAATTCAGAGATGATTGATATATACCAAAAAATAATGAAAGCGCAAGAGATTCCTCTTTATTATTATGTTAAATTGGATTTAGAAGGTAATGATAACACATTTTTGATTTTCAAAGCCGTAAGATCTAATCCAAACATAGATAAAATATTGAATTCAATAAAACCGTATTTAGAAAAGTTTTATTATTATTCACTTGAGATTTTAACTCTATTTCTGTTCCCTTCCCTGATAAAAATGAAACCATCAAAATCTGGTATGACTAAGGAGGTTTTTGACGAAATGAAATCTCTGTTACAAAATCTTAAAAACTCCGAAAATTATAGCAAAGAATTTAACAGTTATATATCAAAACTGATAAAAGGAAGTTTTTATATATCTCCTAATTTATAAAATTAAGTTAGTTTTTCGATTTTTTTCACTACATCTCTTAGATACATATTTCCTATAGCAAAGTTAACCATTTCAGAAAAGATAAGAACTAGGATAACTTCTAAATCGTGAATTTCAAGATATTCCGAACACACTTTCTGATGATTTTTTAATTCAAGAAACATTTTCGTAATACTGTGCAACTTTTCTTTACTCCTAACTTCGAATTCTCTGATTGTATCGAGTAATGTGTTATGTGGAATAGAGGAATATAAAACATTTCCTTTAGTAGTAAACACGGCACTTCCAAGTATTTCTCTATCATCGACACAATTTCTTAGAAGGTTAATAATATCCTGAAATAAAGGTAATTGAGAAAGGTTAGTTTGATTAATCATTTCTCCCTGTTCATCTTTTAGCTTATCGCTTTGAAAATATTCAGTTTTATGAATAACAAAGTCTACTACTTGATAGCCCCTTACATCGGAGTTGTTATCTACATACGCTTGAAATGAATGGTCACAGATTAATCCTATTGGAATACCTATTGTTATTACCGATTCACTTTGATATATTATCTTTGAGGGTACTTTTAAATACTTCTGGGTTTCACATTTAGGACATCTTAAGAGAATTTTTTCAAACAATTTCTTTTGGCTTTTATTAATTTCCATAGTATTCATTTCATTCATCTATTAGTTGATAACAGAAGGATAATTACATTTTAAAAATTCGTGATTGTATAAAGTTAGTTTAAGTTCCTTTTAAAAATTCTGCAAAAATCATTACACTTCTAAATTTTCTAGGTAAATCGATCCGATAAAAGATATATACCTTTAGAAAAATTAATTTCAACTGGGTTTAATCAGAAATTGAATCAAAATTATTACAATACATTAATCGTATCATAAATTTTTAATTGAATCGTGATTATTTAAAACAAAGATAAAAATATAACTCTAAATTTGTCTGAATAATTATGGCTTTTGATATTTCAGCTCTCAAAGTACTAATCAAAAAAGTTTTTCCGCCTAAGAAATCTATATATACAGTAGATACTACTGGCGATGGAAAGGCAGACTCCCTCCTAATTAAAGCTTTAAATCTAATAATGCCGATCTTGGTTCCAAAAGAAATTAAACTCGGTGGATTTAGCACCAAAAGTTTTGATGTAAAACACTTCGAGTTATCAGATTATGGTAAAATGTATCTTGACGAAATTCCGATCAATGTCTCTAAGAAAGATTTTGATGTAGAGAAACTTAAAGACCACTTCGCGCTTTATCATAAGGGAGAAAGATTCGCAATTGACGATTTATTGAGCGGCAAGCTTGCTGGGAGAATGATAGCTTTAGGAGATACGATAGATATACTAATTAAAATTGACGAGGACGGTTTAGAAAAATTTTCTGAAGGAAAACATACTTTCAAATTCAAGTCAAAAATAATTCCTACCCTTGAATTCAATTTTGAGCTAGGAAAAGGAAATTTGAATCAAAGTTTTGATTCTATACATAAATAAATATTGCTCTTTTAACGCTCAATTTCTTATTCTTATTTTCGAATAATTTTCAAAATTGTTTGAAAAATGTCGTAGTTTTTATGTGAAGTTTTTAGAAATACTATGGGTGTTGAATAGCTATGGCAATTTTAGACCAGAACATTCATCCACAGATAAGCGAGTTAAATGAATACTCAAAAGTTAAACTTACGTGTCCCGTCTGCAAAGTTCATAAAGAATTAAAGTTTCCAAAATCCGTGGTTAATAAAGCAAGACAATTAACCACAATTTCTCTGCCTAAAGGTTTAATTTGCGATCACCACTTTCAAGCGTTTGTCGATAAAAATTTTATCGTTCGCGGATATCAAAAAGTAGATTTTGAATTTGAACCTAAAAAATCTCTGAAACCTAAAGCTGACGCAAACCTATTTAACGAAAATGACGATGAATTCTTTGAAAACCTAATTGTTGAAGGAAATTATGTCGAATATAATCCTAAACGGAAAAAAAATAGAGATTCACGCCCTCCTCCAAACGATACTGAAAAAAATGCGGCGAAAAGAAGCCTTAAAGATGTATACGACGAATTCTGGGAGGTTATCAATGATAACAATATAGAATTTAAAGATTTCATAGAAAAAGATAAGAGAAGAGTAAAACTTAGACTTGGGATTAACTGAGTTTTACTAAAATTATACAATTTTTTATAATCTGAATCTAAAATGCCAAGAAGAAGAAACTCATGTGAAATTAAACATTAATAAAAAATAAAAGTGCCAATGGTGGGATACCCCAAAAAGCTCGATAATGGGCTTCTTTTTTGAACCTTACCGAAAATGGTCGAGGAGACTCATTCTTCACGGTACCCAGATCTTCAGTTTCACCTGTATCGGGTATTCCGATAGATCTGGTGCGTTCTTACCCGAGGTTGGAAGGTTCCAACGATCTCACCGGGCTACGCCACATTGGCTTGTTAATGATACTCTTAACTTGGAATTAAAAATGACCTTTAATCCTAATTAAGATAAAAATTAAAGTATGGAATCTCATAAAAATCTTTTTAGTTTTCAATCAAGATGTAAAGTAATTTCTATATATTTTCGCAGACTCGATTAAGCCTCCCTTTAAGCCTAACTTTTCTTTGAATTCAATAATCAAAATCCAAATCCCGATATAATCGTTTCTATTTGTAAATATATTATGCAATTCTATAAAAAATCATTGATATTGAGGTTAAATAGTTTGTTTAATTCATCAATTTTAAGTTTATAATTTCTTATTGTTGTTAATATCTTTTTTTTATCTAAATTTTCTTTCCATAAACAAGGCTATCTTATATTATTCAGATTGATTTGGAAACTGTATTTTATAAGTGGAATATTTTGGATCAAATCTTACTTTCATTTTATTTTGAATATGGGGATATCTATTTTTAATTTCCTCATCCACCGAAGGGCAATTCGCAATATTTGAGTAATCAACAAGAATCCCACCCAATATAACTCTGTCAATATAAAGAGGATAAGTTTTACACACTAACGGTCTCGTCGGATAAATAATACACGCTCTCTTATCTATATCATAAAATACGCACCATTTCCCGTTTGTTTTTACTTGATAAGAATATACAAATTCAATTGGATAATCTTTTAACGATATAATGCATTTAAATAAAATGAATATATATTATAATAAAAAATTTAAAATCCAAAAATCTCATTTAATGAAAATGTCTTCTTATGAAATTTCTTTATTTGGTGTTTTGAAAAAGAAGAATAATACTCTTGCTTCGCGACTTGATAATATTCGTGAAATTGCTAGAAAACTCTTAGTTTATACTCAAAGTAAATTTCCTTATTACACACCACATGGATTCACTCATAGTGAAAATGTAGAAACATGTCTAAACTGGTTAATTTATGATGATTTAAAAGAAAAATTTGAACCGATTGAAATATTTTTACTAATACTTGGAGCATGGTTTCACGATTGGGGGATGATAGGTGCTGAAGATGAGGATCCAGAAACAATTCGAGAGACTCATCACTTAAGAACAGAAAAGTTTATTAATGAAAATTATGAAAAAATTAGAATTTCAAAAGAAGAAGCAGTTATTTTAGGAAAATTATGTCGTGCTCATAGGATGTCCGAAGATTTAAACTCATCTTACTATGATGTAATGTCAATAGGTCAAGGAATAAATGTTGATACAAGATATTTATCCGCCTTAATTCGAATTAGTGATGAGTTTGATATAACTGCGAATAGAGTGCCAGAAATAATCTATTTTCACTTAAATCCGTCAAGTAAGGCAGCAGTGGAATTTGAAAAACATTTACAGGTAATAGGAATCGCATACGCCTCGGAAAATAAAAAATACAAAATCAATATTTCAGCAATTACTAGAAATCCTAAAGGTGCTGAAGTAATGGAGAATCTTAAGGAGAAGCTTCAGAATACTTTAAATTCTGTAAAAAGTATCTTAGCTCGTAAAAAAATAATTATTGACATAGTAGATTTAAATTTAACATGTCAAGGATTTATACATAAACCAATAAAATTTGAATTAAATAATAAAAAAATAGTTGATTTACTAATTGGAGAACATTTATATAAAAAAGAGACTACTTCAATTAGGGAATTAATTCAAAATTCTATAGATGCTTGTAGAAGCAAAAAAATAATTTATCCTGAGTTTCCATGCAAAATAACACTATTGAAACCGAATAAACATACTCTAATCATAGAAGATAATGGATTAGGTATGGATTTTAAAATTGCCAAAAAATTTCTGTCTTGTATTGGAGAATCTTTTTATAATTCAGAAGAATTTAAGAAAAAACTTCAAAAAAATCAAATTTCACCAATTTCTAAGTTTGGAATTGGAATTTTATCTTCATTTCTCATCTCTGATTCAATAGTTATCGAAACAAAAAAGGATTTTGAAGAACCATGTAGATTTCAAATAGATTCTTCTGATGAAACATGGAAATACGGAAAGGGAGCATTGAGAGATTCGGGTACTAAAATCACTTTAAATCTGAAAGAAAAATTTTCCGATATTGATCTTGAAACAATAATCAAATCTTATATAGTCACAAGTGAAATCCCCATTCACTTTGAAAATAAAAATGGAATAATAGAAAAATTTGAAACAAGATGGAGTGTCGCTAGAGTTGAAGAATTTCTTGAAATTATATCCCTACAATTTCCGAAGGGTGAAACGAAAGAAGTATGGAGATTTGAAAATGATGAATTAAAAATAATAATTGGAAAGTCTTCTACATTATTTAAGACTTTTGTTTTATTTAATCAAGGGATTTTCGTAAGAGCTTTCAATTTTCCTATGAATTGTTTAATTGGAATTGATTTAAAAAAAGATTTGGTTGATTTGGAAATTTCACGGGAAGATATAATCATAAACTCCAAATGGAATTCATTCTTAGAACTTCTTTATAACACAATTTATGATGAATTAAAAAATCAATATATACCTAGTGATATTGATAAATATTGCGAAGTTGTCGGAAAAATTTTAAGTCAAAAAATTCGTTTTTCTCTTTTAGATCTGGATGAGATTACAACATTTGTAAATAAACAGAATAAGTTTACTTCTTTTTATCTTAAAGGGTGTTATCCTATTTATAAAAATGGAATTTTTTTATGGGAATCCATTGAAAATATCCTCAAATATAAAGAAATTATTTTAGTTCAAACTAGTGATAAAAATTTCGTAATGGAGAGAGAAATTTTAAAAAACATCTTAGATAAAGATAAAATTTATTTTTTCAATTTATGGAGATTGAGATATGATGTAAAAAATCAATCTGGAACTTTTTTTATTGATCCTTTCAGCTTTCATAAGAAAGAACATATAATAGTAAAAAGAGTAAATATATTTGATATATTAATTAAAAATTTGCAGATATTTCATCATCCTTTAGAAGAATTTACCCCAGATAATATTAAATTTGCTAGGTTTCCATCTTATGTAAATCCAATTGTTCTTGTTGAGAAATCCTTTATTTTTAATGTCAAAAATAAATTTAAAATTGAAAATATTAGTGGTTTTTTACGTTTTAGTTTAAGTGTTAAAGATATTATTGATGAAAATAGATTCAATCAAGTTTATGAAATCTTAGAAAAAGATATAAAAGAGATTATTGACTCGATTGAAATTTACTCTTATCCGGAGGTTATTATTAATAGTGATGATGAATTTATCAAAAATATCTTATCAAACAAAGAAGATATATTAGCCAATCAGGTAATTATTTCCAAATTTCTAAAATATCTTAAATTATTAATGTGGTTACCATTTATAGTAAGAACCATTACATATGATTATTTCTACTTAGAACTAATAGATAATTATGAAATAGAATTAAGTAAAGCTTTAAAAATGAAAACTCCTGATACTCTAGTTAAAAGATGGGGTAAATTAAGGAATAGTATGTTAGATTATTATCAAAATTTAAAAAAATACGAGGAAATCATAGAAATTGAATAATCTAATTAATAACCGATTTATGAGAAAAACTAGATAATGATTGAAGTAAATTAGGTTAAGAAATAAAATTACTCCGTTTTTCTCGGAAAATATAATAAACTTAGAAGAAGAGGTTTATTATTATTAAGTACTAGCGAATTTAGGGTGTTAAATTTCTTTTCTAATTTAATTTATTCCTTTCTTAGATTTACACGACGAAAATCTAAAGATTTATACAAAAAAAGGAAGGTAGGCTGTAACTCCTAAGAAAATTCCCGATGTTACTCCTCCTATTAAAAGAGAGAACATCATTTTAGGACTCAATGGCACTCTTTTTACAAAATACTATATTGCTTATTATATCTTCGTGAATTTTATATTTTTGCTCGGATGGAAGGAATTCATATACCTTCTCAATAACTTCAGAAGTAAATTCAATTTTATCTTTTTTCAATTAAATTCCTATGAAATCAGACCTGAAATTTACCTATCAATTTGATCTATATGATTAATAAAATAAAAGAATGGAAATTAAAATATTAGAAATACAATATTCGCTAATAAATCTTAAAATTTTTTATAACTTTGCTAGAACTAGACTGCTAATCTGCAAAACATAAATTTCTATATATTTTCGCATGCTCGATTAAGTCTTCCCTTAAGAGCAATTGGAAAAACGATTAAATATGCGAGCTGATTCATTTTATCTTCCTCGCCCATTGATGCTTTTATTTTTTAATTTTACTTAATTCAGACAATGTTTTATTAGCATATTCAATAATTAGTCCTAATTCCTTGTCATTGGGAATATATCCATAATGAATTACCTGAGTTCTATAATCTCTCAACATTTTTTGAAATCCTAACATTTTCTTATCCAAATGCTTTCCTCTATCTTCAATTTCTTTAAGCAATTCATCTAATTTTTGATTAAAAGGTAATTTCACTTCTGTCCTATTATCTTTAACTATACCTAGTTCTTGTCGTTTGCTTATTGTTAATATCTCAATAGCACATAAATAGCAAGTAGAAATTATCCAATTCATATTTAATCCGAATGGATTATGTAAAATAAATTCTTTTATAGAATAAGTTTCAATTATACCTTTTTTAACTGGCTTTAGGATTAATTTATTAATTCTTTCTATAAAGATTTTAAATGCATTAATAAGCACATATATTGTATTTTTAACATAGCTAGTATCACGATAGTAAGGTTTCGAAATTCCTTCTTCATCACACATCTCAGCAATGTTATTAATTTTATTTCCAATCTCATAAAAAATATTATAATTATAAGATGTATAAATTCGTGTAAATTCCCGTTGATATGAATCTATGAATTCTTCTAAGGAGTTAAAAACATATTTCTCAATTTTTTCTTTAAGCTTTGACTCTTCAACACCTTTGAATTCGACTATAATGTCTTTTAATTTATGGAAAGTGGCATATAAAGAATATAAAAAGTGTTTGCATTCAGAACGATCAATTTGGGAATTTCTTAGTTCAATTTCAATCTTACTAATAATTATTTTTATTTCAATTAAATTGTCTCTTAAAGGCTCAAAGTCATTTTCAATAATCATTGTTATCACAATATTAATTTATTAAAATAGATCCTAAAATAAAGGGGATTTTAATCCTATAAAACTGTTATTTTATTTAAATTATAGGAGTCCTTAATTATAAAAAATATTACTAAACCAATGATCATTATATATTGGCAATTTTGTTCATTTTTAAGTTTTATTTCAATCTCTTTTGAGGGATTTCAATTTTCTGTTAACTTGAGTGGAAATTTTATCTTAATGATTTCTATAGCATCACTTTTAATCATCAAAGCGCTATTTGATCTCATCGACTTCTAATCATGCATAAAAAGGTGTAATTAATATTCAATAGTTATCTTCTTTTATTTCCATTATTTATAAAAACAGAAATCATAATTAATTAGTATTTTTGATAGTATATTTGAAGGGTAATAGGTTAAGACTCTATAATGATAATTAGCTCAATTTTCTACTAAATTTTCATAAAAATCAGACTCTGAATTTACCTTTTAGTTTTCAATTAGGTAATAAAATGATTTCTAGATATTTTCGCAGACTCGATTAAGCCTTCCTTTAAGAGCAGTTAGAAATCCGATTAAATAAGCTAATTGATACATTTTATCGTCCTCGTCCATTGCTGTGCTATAGACTGTATTGATTCACTCGCAGAGGTCTTCGATAAATTCTTCAGTTGTATAAATACTTTCTCCAATGAAAGTTTCTTCTCCTTTAATTTTCAAAACGATCACTTCCTTTATTTAACAATTTTGAATCTACTATTATAAAACTAAATATTTTCATGGGGGTATATAAATAATAATTACCTAAATTTTATCAATTATAGCTGAGGAGGAGATGTCGGAGCAGGTCCATTTAGTACTATTATCGAAAAAATAAATAGTTGTTCATTAAATAGGAAAAATACTATAAATTTAAAACTTCAATATGATTAATTCAATTGAGAAAAAATAGACAAGAAAGTAAGAATATGAATACATTAAATTGAATAAATCTTTCTTTTGGTGTGTTTGAGTATGTTGGGTTATGGTTATACTTTTAAACTTGTTATTGTTGGTGCTGGTGCTGTTGGGAAAACAGCTCTATTAAACAGGTACATTAAAAGAGTATTTCTTGAAGATTATAAAATGACTATAGGTGTTCAATTTTTATTTAAATCTTTTTTTTTTGACACAGCAGAAAAAACAGGAGCAAAAGTTTCTTGCCAAATCTGGGATATGGGAGGACAACAGAGTTTCAGATTTCTTAGACCATCATGGTATAAAGGAGCTAAAGGAGTTCTACTTTTATTTGATATAACTAGGATGACAACATTCGAAGATCTTCCTAAATGGGTGAATGAGATAAAGAAATATACAGTGGATTGCCCAATTATTATAATTGGTAATAAAAGCGATTTAAAAGGTTTACGTGGAGTAGACAAACATGAGGCTAGGAGATTTGCTAAAGCCAATCAAAGTGTATATATAGAAACTTCTGCCAAAACTGGTAAAAATGTTGATATTGCATTTTCTAGAATGATAATAGAAATATTGAAAAAGAATTCAGTGGAAGTTATAAGAATCAAGGATAGAGATACTGCTGAATTTCTTACCACTACTGATGTAATTACCCAATTTGAAACAAGATATAAATTATCAGATGTACAACAAGGTTTAATCACATCAGAGGTCGATAAAATCTTAAAATCAAAGCCCCCGAAAGATATAGATTTTCGATTTCTATTAGCAGGTAATGAAGAATCACAAAACTTATTTCTTTCTAAATTGTTCCGTGTTGAAAGAATAATTTGGCCCCCTAAGACATTTAGCATTTTATACAACACTTCTAGATTTAAGATGGAGATTGCTTCAAAAGAATATCAATTTCAGGTCTTTTTCTTAAGTAATATTAAGGAATTAATTGAAAATAATAAACTTTTCATAGAAACCTGTAAAGTAGCTAATGGTATTATGTTTTTTTATAATCCAAACGATCAAAAGGAATTTAAAGAAGTAGTTGATATGTGTATCGAACTCCGCAATTTTGATCCAAAGTTAGAAATTATATTAACTGCGGGAAGTGATGATGTTAGTACACCATATTACAAATTGAACCAATTAGAAAAAAAGCATCAAATAAACAATCATGACGATTATGAATCTCTCCTTGCAGAGATGTTAATTAACACATTAAAAAGAAAAAGAAAAATTAGTAAGAAGAGAAAATTTTATCAAGATGAAGCGAGGAAGCTGCAAGACCAACTTAGTGATCAAGAGTCAGATCCTGAGGATTTTGTGAAAAATATGGAAAGATTGGTTCAAGAATGTAAGGAAGCAATTAGTATAGAGAATGAAGCATTCTCAGAGAAAGTTAGTCCTTCGAAGAATTTAATCTTTATTAGCTACAGTCATGAAGATAAAGACCCTTGGCTTAAACGATTACAGGTACATTTGACACCTCTTGAAAGAGAAGGAATAATTCAGCGATGGGATGATACGCTCATCGAACCAGGAGAAAATTGGATGAATGAAATAAAGAGCGCGTTAACTTCAGCTAAGGTTGGAATTTTTTTAGTGAGCGCAGATTTCTTAGCTTCTGATTTTATTTCAAAAGAAGAATTGCCCTTTTTATTAGCTGCTGCTAAGGAGAGAGGAACAATAATTCTCCCTGTTATAGTAGGACATTGTGGATTCCTTAAAACAGAGGGTTTAAAGGATTTGCAAGCCATAAATGATCCTTTACGACCCTTGGTGGATTTAACGAAAGGTGAGCGACAAGTTGTATTCGAGAAAGTTGTGGATAGAGTTAGAGAGCTGCTATCCACGCAATAACTATCGCTTAAAATTTATCTTATAAAATTCTTTTTGTTTGGTTAGCTAAATTCTAAGCGTTATCTTGAATTTCTAAAGGTCTTGATTAAGAGATTTATACGTCATCCTTCTGATCTTTTTTCATTACTCTTTTCTCATGGGCGTTACTATTAATTTGAAACATTCTCATTATTTAAAACATTACTCGTGGGAGAGAATTTTGGATTTGGTTATAATCATTTCTGTCTTAGACAGAGCATAGTGAATCCACTTAATTAAATTTCCGAAGAAGAAGAAGAGATATCTATACCAGATTTAGAATTAATAGGCAGAAATATTGCCATGATTGAAAAGGAAGTGGTTCCATTTGAAAATCTGGAATGCACATTAGATACGATTTATAGAGAAATGATACACATGCATTACATTGAAGAAATAAATGAAGATGCAGTTAAAGTAGTTATAAATTTTTCCAAGTTTGCCATAGAAATTATGAAAAAGGATGAAGAATTGAAAAATTTTTTTCTGAAAATTATTCTAAAATTCGATTTTGATCAATAAACCTTAAATATTGCCAAATTAAAAATTAAATTATTGACATCCTTGTAAAAATCCAAATTCAATATAAAAAGAGTGTGTAAAATGACTAATGATGAACCTATTGAAGCTAAAAAATATGATGATAAAGAGTTATGTGCTTTAAATTTATTTTTTGGAATTATTATTGTTATATTATCTATCTATGTTATTATCTCATTAATAATATTTACTGTTAATACACAACTAATAATGATTTCAGCCAGTTTATTAATAATAGGTGCAGCCTTTACAAGTATTGGTATTGCTGATAAAGATCAAACCCAAGAGGCGCGAAAAATAGAAATTTTATTTGGTTTTATTGTTACAGTTGTAGGATTAATACAATTTTTTATTTCATTAATTATTTCTAATTTGATAATTCAAATATTGCTACTTATCATTAATGTGATATGCGGAATTGTCGGACTCGCAGCTATATTAGCTGTTTCATCTGAAAGATGGTCTGTAATTAGGAGTAGACGGATAATGATCCTGATGGGAGGAGCACCAATGTTTGGGTTTTCTTTAATTAATATTGTGATTCTTATATTTGGATTTCTTTTAAGTGCTGACTTTAATCATATAATTATCATACTGCTATTCATTACTCTATTGCTACATGGACTTGCTAGAATCTTTATATATAAAACTGGAATTTATGAATAATTTAAATTAATTCTTCCCTTTTTTTTTCTATTTCTTCAATTTTTTCTATTTCTTTCTGAACTTTTTGCATCTTATCTTCTATCAATTTGCTAAATTAGAAATTTTTAAAGCAGAAAAGATTATTTTATAGGTATTTAAAGTACGAAAGTTTGGTAAATTAGAAATTTTCAAATTTTAGGATTTCTAATCATCAAAGAATTAAATAATATGATTTTATCTTTTCGATAAAAAAGTAAACCTTTTAAATTTGATCAACTTAATTTTTAGATAGTTATTATTAATTGTTGGAATAATTGACTTTAATGCCAGATTCAGGACAAGAAGATAGAGTAATTATAAAAAATTCAAATGTGAGAGATTGGATTCAAATTGGTGGATTCTTAATTGCGGGGTAAATATATTAATAAAATTAAGGGAGATTGAAATGGAAGAAGAATTGAAATTTATCTATAATAAAGAATATTGGTATGTGAGTGCATTTATAAATACAAATTACTTTAAATTTGATGAACAGAAAAAAGAAATTGAACAAATACTCAAAGAAAAATTGAGGAACTTAAAACCAACTGATATGCCGGAAGGATTGAAAGATTATGGGAAGGAAAAAAGCGAGCAAATATTTGATAAAGTGATAGAACTTGGATCAAATATATCTTTAAAATGCAAGTGGATTGTTCATATACCAAACCTAGATTATTGTCATGAAAATATTGTATCAAATTTTGACGAATTAGGTTCATTTCGATTTGAAGTGGAGTATTATAAAAGTGAACTAAATAAGAAAGAGAGTGTAGAACCATTACACCTACAGCAAATTGCTATTATTGCATTAGATGAACTTAAGAATTATAATTACCGTGAATTTAATATCCCCGACACAAAAAGTCCGATTTATATCGATGGTAAAAGTCCGATCTATATTTGTGTAATATCAAATGAAATAAAACCAAATGGATATAACATAAAGTGGAATGAAAAAAATATACAGAAATATAGACGAATTATTGGTAAATGGACAGAAATTTATTCCGGAAGTTGGGATGATTATTCCGAAGAATTATTTGAATCTAGAGTTGAATCCAACCTTTCAAATCGAGAATCGGAATTGCATTATTTGCGAGGAAATTCAGGATTTATTTATATAACTAAAAAATCTTTTGATAATTGCGAAGACTATGTGATGGATAAAATTTTAAATCTAACAGCCAAAGTTCGAGCAATTCTATTTGCTTTATTTTGCATTAATGAATCATTAGATGTTGTGTCAAACATTCAACGTGCAGAGAGTGCCAAAAAAAAAGAAAAAAGATTGAAATCAAAGATTAAAAAGTTAGATGATATAAGAAAACTTCGTCAAGACATACAAGAGCGTATGATGTCTTTTTTAAATGAGCTCGTTTATGGTCAAAGATATCATCACAAAAGCGTTATAAGATATTTAATGAAACAATTTCAAATTGAAAAGACTTATGAAAGAATTTCTAAAAAATTTGATGTAATTTATGGCTCGATAGAGAATGAATCTCTGAAACATCAACTCAAACAAGAAAAAAATTTACAATATCTGAATATTCTTATTATTGCAGGTGTTATAGCTCAAATGCTACAATTTTTTATATATGCAACTACATCAACTGATGCAATAATAATATTTATGTATGCGTTTGGAATTATTCTATTACTGGGATTTTTAATGCTAGTAATTTTCATATATTTTATGACTAAAGAAAAATCAGAGGAACCCAGAAAATTGAAAACTGTAGATGCGGTCATCATCGATAAAAATACGGAAAAAATTATATTAATAAAAAGAAATAATATCCCTTATAGGGATTATTACGCTTTACCTGGCTGCTTTATTGAAAATAAGAAAGGCTCGAAAAAAATTATTAAAGAAAGAGTGAAATCAGAAACTGGATTAACTATTAAAAATTTGGAAGAAATTGAAGGCCCTTTTAAGTGGGATAAGACCAGTAAAATCGAATCGTTCGTGTATAAATGTTTCCTAGATGGTGATTTTATACCTTTATGTGGTAAAAATGTGTCTGAGGTAGAATGTTTTTCTAGAGAAGAATTAAAAGATATGAAATTATCATTTAATCACAAAAAAATGATAAAAAAAGCAAGGATTTTTGGAGAATTCAAATCCTAAAAGGTCATGTATCCCTTTCCTAAGTACCAGTTATAGGCTCCCTTGATTGTTCTTTTACAAGGTGTACTGTTATTTCTTCTCCTTCAGGGAGTAAATTAGGAAATAATTATTGGCAGGAATAGGACAAGATTTTATCTCTGTGGAAAATTATGTTGCTGCTCTCTTACTTCGACTAGATGAATACAATTACTACTGAAATATTTGATAATATTCAAATGAGTTTCGATGCATTTAACTCGATAACCCCTCCTTAATGTAAACTAGCAATTAAGACTAATAAAATCAAAGGTTTTATCAGATGAGGCTTTTACTACTTTTCACTAATAAATCTTAAAAAATTTTGTCAATTTTGTCAGTTCAAGAAAGTCTAAACTACAAAGCATAAATTTCTAAATATCTCTGTATTGACTCTCTCGCACAGATCTTCTATGAATTCTTCTGGTATATCAATTCTTTCTCCAAAAAAGGTCTCTTCTCCTTTAATTTTCAATACGATCATGTCCTTTATTTAATTATTTTGAATCTACTATTATAAAACTAAATAATTTCGTGTGTATAAAATAAAAAATTTCATTTTTTAAGATTTCTTAAATAGTTTCTTTATGTAATTATTAGCTGATTCTAACCTTTCACCCTGTCAAAATTCAGTATTTGTGATCCAATTTTCACTATATGATCTAGAGGAAACTTATAATCTAAATATATTAAGCGAATCCAATTCAAATAGCAAAAAAACTTCAATGAATTTTTCTTAGAATTTTTCAAAAAATTCAGTATGTAAGAAAGAAAGGTAAAAGAGCTTCTGTCAATTTTTCAAATACTTCTGTAAAATATTGACCTGTTTTAGAAGAAACTTCTCTAAAAGCAGCAAGATTATAATCTTCAACAAATTCCAATCCGTCTTCCACATTTAATTTTTAAAAAAATTTTTTAGAAAACTTTATAAATTTAATTATCAAAATTATAAATGATGTTATACAATTATGTAAAAATCCCACTATATTTTAAATATTCAATATTAATTCAATATTAACATTATTCGTAATTTTGATGGCAATTCTTAGCATTAGGTCAATTCTAATTAACTTTTCCACTTCAAGGAATCAACCCTGGGAAGACTCAACGATATTTGAGATGGATACACCTCAGTTATAAAGATAAAGGTCTGGTTATATTTAAAAAATATTTGTTAAAAAATCTATAGAGTAGTTAAAATTTATGAATTATATTCGAGTAAAAGTAAGTTTGATTATATTACTAAGTTTAGCTTTAATTATAATCCCAAATTTAATAGTAAGTAATCAGGGAGATATTAAAGTCTCCATTGATGGAAAGAATATCGTTGAGGTTATTACTACACAACCCCTCAAAGAATCTTCTATTTATTACGAACCAACGACTGGACATGCACATGACATTTATGTGAGTGGAGATTATGCTTATGTAGGGGCTACGAGCTCAGGTTTGGCGGTCATTGATATTTCCGATCCAACAGACCCGGGAACGCCCGTCTATGTAGCCATGACCAGCTTTGCTTATGACGTTTTCGTGAGCGGAGATTATGCCTATGTGGCGGCTTTTGGTTCAGGTTTGGCAGTCATTGATATTTCCGATCCAACAAATCCGGCAATAGTCGCCTACGAGAATACGACCGGGGCTGCACATGGCGTTTTCGTGAGTGGAGATTATGCTTACGTAGGGACTGGGAGTTCTGGTTTGGCGGTTATAGATATTTCCGACCCGACAAACCCGGGAATGCCCGCTTACGAAAGCTTGACCGATTGGGCATATGGTGTTTACGTAAGTGGAGATTATGCTTATGTAGGGGCTACAAGCTCAGGTTTAGCGGTCATTGATATTTCCGATCCAACAAATCCGGTAATACGCGCCTACGAAGACACAACCGGTTATTCATATGATGTTTATGTGAGTGGAGATTATGCTTATGTGGGAGATGGGAATTCAGGTTTGGCAGTTATTGATATTTCCGACCCAACAAACCCAGAAATGCCCTTCTACGAAGACACGATCGATTGGGCACATGGCGTTTATGTGAGTGGAGATTACGCTTATGTAGGGGATGATACATCAGGCTTGGCGGTGATTGACATTTCCGACCCAACAGACCCAGAAGTATCCATTTATGAAGACACGACCGGTTCTGCCTCCGGTGTTTACATAAGCGGTGATCATGCTTACGTGGGAGATGGGGGCTCGGGTTTGGCGGTCATCGATATTTCCAAACCTACAAACCCAAGATCGCCTATCTACGAGAACACATATGGTACTGCATTTGGAGTTTACGTAAGCGGGGATTATGCTTATGTAGCGGATGATACATCAGGCTTGGCGGTGATTGACATTTCCGACCCGACAGACCCAGGAACGCCTATTTACAAAGATACAAGCGGAGCTGCACAAGGTGTTTGTGTGAGTGGAGATTACGCTTATGTAGCGGATGATACATCAGGCTTGGCGGTGATTGACATTTCCGACCCGACAGACCCAGGAACGCCTATTTACAAAGATACAAGCGGAGCTGCACGAGGTGTTTATGTGAGCGGAGATTATGCTTATATAGCAGATTATAATAAAGGCTTAGCGGTCATTGATATTTCCGACCCAACAAACCCAGGAACACCCTTCAACGAAAGCACAAACGGGTTTGCACGTAGCGTTTACGTGAGCGGAGATTATGCTTACCTAGGGGTTGGGAGCTATGGCTTAGCGGTCATCAACATTTCCAACCCAACAGATCCAGGAACGACTGCTTACGAAGATACGACCGGTACTGCATATGGAGTCTACGTGAGCGGAGACTATGCCTATGTGGCAGCTTTTGGTTCAGGGCTAGCAATCATCGACATATCTGACCCGACCAACCCGGGAACGCCTATCTACGAATACACGGTCAGTTCTGCATATGATGTTTACGTAAGCGGAGATTATGCCTTTGTAGCTAGTTATGATGATGGTTTGGCGGTTATTGATATTTCCGACCCGACAAACCCGGGAGCACCCATCTACGAAGATACGACCAATTGGGCAATGGAAGTTTACGTGAGTGGAGATTACGCTTATGTAGCGGATTATAATTCGGGCTTAGCGGTCATTCAAGTCCGAAGGAGGTATGATATAGTAGATCCATTAATTACAATACTTTATCCAAATGTTAATAATAATTTATTCGGAACAACAGCTCCGAGTTTTAGCGTTAAAATTAAGGATGTATATCCTGGTTTAGATACTTTATGGTATACAATTGATGGTGGAATTACTAATACAACTTTTATAGCAAATGAGTCAATAAATCAAAATTTATGGGGAAGCAGGGGAAATGGTACTGTAACTATAAGATTTTACGCTAATGATTCATCTGGAAATGTTAACTGGAAGGAAGTAGTTGTTAGAAAAGATATTTTAGCACCAAGAATTACGATTAACGCCCCGACTATGAACCAAGAGTTCGAAACCGCTCCGTCCTACGATCTTTCCATAATTGAAGGGAATTTAGATAAGATTTGGTATACATTAGATGACGGTGCTACGTATAAATTAATCATAAGCTTATCAGGGACGATAGATCAAGCAGTTTGGGAAGGAATTTCGGAAGGCTCTGTTACAATCAGATTTTATGCTAACGATACATTGGGAAATTTGAGGTGGGAAGATGTTAGCATTATAAAAGTAGTAGTTCCATTTTGGAAAGAGATATGGTTCTGGGGTTTAGTTGGAGTAGTATTGATTTTTTCAGTATTTATAATCAGAGTTGTAATTAAACGAGCCCGTTATAAACGTAGAAGTAAAGAAGTTAAAGAAATGATAGATAACTATGTTCTTACCCATGATGTAAAACTTATGATATCCTATTCCCATGAAGATGCTCCAAAATTCCAAATACCGAAATTATCAGAAATGTTAGGAAAGTACGATAAAATCAAACAAGTATTATATTCGCAAAAAGATACTAGGGATGATTTTGTTAGGTATATGGATAAAAACATTCGGGAATCAGATGCAATACTCCTATTCTGTAGTAAAAAGAGTCTTCATTCAGAATTTGTAACTGATGAATGGACCGCAGCAAAAGCGTTGAGAAAACCTATCATCCCTATATTCATCAATAAATCTTACATCCCAGCTTTACTGAGTGCGAATTTAGGTGTTCCGTTCTATGGGAAAAAATTACCTGACATGGTTGAAGGAATCTATGGAGTCGTCAAAAAACGGCTTGGAGAACCCATAAAAGCTAAAAAAACAGATAATAAATCACAAGTTCGAAAATTGAACAAGGAGATAGATTCTAAAATAGGTAATGAAACTAAGGAGAAAAATATTAACAAAAAAAGGAGATAAATTCCTCTATTTCAACCCCAACAAATTGAAAAAAAGTTTCCGGGTAGAAAATAACCAAAAAACATTAAACTTATAAATAAATACAATTCTTTTATAAAATGTAGCAAAACTACATTTATGTCAAAACAAACAAAAAACAAGAGGTTTTAAAATGCCTTATGAGGATGAAACGGTACTAAACTCAGCCTTACTTGGACAAGATTTTATGCATGATAATGACCCATTCCCTGCAGAGGATGATCTTTCAGGAAAGACCATCTTGCTTTCCTTTCTTGATTATGAGGGAGATAGTCCAGGCGAAAGTACACTTCTTATAAGTTGCCTATTAAATCTATGGAGTCAATACTCTGGTCACTGTGTTCAAATAGTTGTAGTTTTTCCTGAATTAAATGGTACACTCGAAGAAACTGTAAAATCATGGCTAGGAGAGGAAGGGCTTGGTGTTACTTTCCCTGCTATCCACAGCTTTGATATTTGGAAGAGTTTTATGACAGGTATAGAGGATGGAACAGAAGGAGTGAGACCCCATTCTTTTATTCTCGAGAGGTACGATCCTGATCATTGGATTATTAGAAAGCGATATTATGTTTCACCTCCTGATTGTAATGATTTGGGAGGTTATTTATTAGCCTTCATAGATGAACGTGATCCTATAGATTTAGAAATGGTCATGGATGTCTCGGGCAGTATGAACAGCACTCCTCCTAATGCGAATGATACGAAGTTCGAAATGATGAAGCAAGCAATTACCAAAATCGGAGACTATTTAAAGACAGAAGCGCATTGTGATGATAGAATGGGATTGATTTGGTTTACAGATGATGTGAGTGAATACCCTAATTCAGATAGTCAAAAATTGCTACGAATTACAACTAATTGGGCTGAGCTAAGATTTCAGGTTAATTCTCATGGAACAGGTAATTGTACTGCTATGGGTGCGGGTTTACAGACAGCATTTAATACCTTAACTGATAGTACCCAGAAATTTGTAATTTTATGTACAGATGGAATGCAAAATATAAATCCATTGGTGATACCAGTTGAAGACTATGAAGGAGAAGACTATGTAATTAAAAATGGTGACGCCCGTTGTGGACCGCCTTCTCAGATTGATTTAGCACCTACAGGAACAAAAATTTCTAGCTATGGTACTTGTGTTCATACCATAGGTATTGGTATTATAGCAGATTATGATTTACTTCTAGATGGTATAGCTACCAAGACACAAGGCTTTTACCAAGGGACGAATGATCCTGGACGCGATCTTCAGGATAGTTATTTCTCACTCCTCTGTAATTGTATGGGTAGAGGCTCTCCCTCAATTCTCTACAGTAATAACGGTAATTTATCTGTAGAAGAACATGAAAAAGTAGAGATCTTCTATCTTAATAGCTCTATTAGAAAAATAACTGTTATACTTTCTTGGAAAAAATCACAGGGGAGTAATTTTATGTTCTGGTTGTATTCCCCTGATGGTGCTCTCTTAAATTTACACAATGAGATGAGGATTTATGAACACCATTGTATGGCAACTATATATTTACCTAAACGACAAAACGGAGAGTATTTAAAACATATAGGTGAGTGGCGTATGATGATTCGAGGTGAGTTACCTACAAATACTGCTGATTATCATGTAATTATCATCGGGGAGGATAGAGATATTAAATTGGTGTTCGATTTTCCAAGAAAACTCTTAGAAGTAGGAGACCTATTCCCGATTAAAGTTTCTGTTTTAAAAAAGAAAAAACCAATAGCTATTGAGCCTAAGGAGATTGTGCTAGAAAAGAAACTTTTACCTACACCTCTTCCTGAACTTTTAGCTGAATATAAAGTTTCTCCAAATGAATTGTTACAAAAAACGAAAACCAGATCAGATAAAGCTCCTAAGAACCTTTTAAATTTGAAACTTAAAGCTATGACTTCTGATCCACAATTCCAAAAACGTTTAATGCCATATACAAAAAAATACTCTCTTCAAGAAGGAGATCTTGAATATAAAATTGAAAAAGAGGAAATTATCATCCCTGTTGCTCTGGAACAACCGGGTTTGCATACTTTCAAAATAAAAGCCCGATACGAGAGTCCTGAAGACGGTCCTATATGTCGTACAGATATGATTTCGATAATAGTGAGCCCAGGCAAAGCCGATCCCGAAAAAACTGATATTGATTTTAAGGAAATCTCAACAGAGGAACTGAAAGGCAAGATTATTGATATTATTCCTCGCAATAAAAAAGGTCAATTGTTAGGTCCGGGACATAGCCATGAATTTAAGCTACAGGCAGGGAAAAAAGAATTCGATGTTGAATTCAAGGATTTATTAGACGGTACATACCAAATTGAACTTCCAGAGAAAGAAATGGTAGAAATAAAAGAGAAAGATCTTGATATCACATTCCATAATAATCTAATCTGGAGTGGAAAATTATAAGATAAAATTCAATTTTTTGGCATTAATGCCTTTTAGGTCATGCCATATTTTTTTTTTATTTTCTTATTGTGTAAAAATTTAGTTTGATCTCATTTAAATCTTTGGTTGCTCTATTTTCTTGCCACATTATCTATCAAGCTTTGTG
>Ga0209977_10000176_pt1 | contig 24398 bp, 26 predicted proteins | sample SumtaG_2_FD_183113 | JGI IMG/M metagenome (GOLD analysis project Ga0209977, IMG submission 183113) | Deep subsurface microbial communities from Indian Ocean to uncover new lineages of life (NeLLi) - Sumatra_00607 metaG (SPAdes) (version 2) | ecosystem: Environmental > Aquatic > Marine > Oceanic...
AGCCCGGGTTCTTCGCCTTCTGGGCGATGTCGCTGGTTGGATCCAAGGAGCGTGCGAGGATCGTGTTCTCCTGCCCGCGCAACTCGATGGGCGACCACGTGCACCATTCCGGAAAGAAGAAGAGCGGCACGAACCGAAACGACGCCGGCGCTTCGTCCGTGCCCACGGCGACTGCTAAGTTGTTCGGGACGATGATCACGTCGCCCGCACTGAAGATCGCCAACAGCTCGTCCGACGCGACGCGTTGCACGATTTTCAAGCGCGGCGGTATGACATATTGCCCGATGGTCTCGTCGCCGCGCGGTTCGTCACGCATATACGCTGGCAGCTGATCCCCTACTTTCATTACTTCTGATTTTTTCTTCTTGGCCATTCTGATTCTCCTGAGCGTTAGAACTCGGCTCTCTTACGAAGGGCGAGACGATACACGGAATAGACTTTTCCTTTTGGGATGCCGGGCGGCAACGGCTTGCCCTCCTCCGCCAGTTTTGTAACGTAGTCCGTGAACCCCGGCCAATGTGGACGGACGAGGTCTGCCTTGAGCAACTGAGCAGGGACGCCGAGATATCCCATCAGTTGTTGATATTCTGGCGTATCACGTCGAGGGAGCGACACCATCTGCTTAACGTCCGGAGTGCCGATCGCGAGTTCTCCGCGAATGGGGTCCGCGTTGCCGGGATCGTTTAGGTGCGCTTGCACCCAACGAGCACACGCGATGCGTTCCATCTGTTCGCGCAACGAGTTGCTCTCCTTACGAACGTCGTCGGCGAGACGAGAGATCTCCCGTAAACAAATCGCCATGTCGGCGAGCGTTTCTGGCATCGCGGTGGGCATGAACTCTCGCGTCTTCAAAAAACGCGCGTATGTCACCGCGTGCGTCTGACGTATGTGTCGGAGCCGATACCACAGATAGCGTAGTTCCCGTTTCATTTCTTACTTCCTTTTAAGTCCTTCAAGGCCCAACGTGTTTGTCGTTCCCATTCTCGCATTTCGTATTCGTATTGCTTTATCGTCGCGCTCCAATGATGACCGGCTACCATTGCTTCCGCGAGCGTCGCCGTCGTAGGATCTGCTTGCGCCTCCGCGGTCGCTGCTTCTGCTGCTTTGCCTGCTGCTTTCATTTCTTCATAAGCTCGTTGCACTGCGTGAGGCGATATAGCTAATAATTCTTTGAACGTCATTTCCTTTACGTTCTTTATCGGCACGATCTTCACCGGCACCGACTCCTTCGGACTTTCCATCGTCATCAGGACTGCGGTGACCATCGCGATGAACGCCACCATACCTATGATAATCGGTTTCATTCGACCACTCCTTTTCCTTTGCAACGCGGACAAGGGACGGGTTTTACCAACCCGAGCTTTACCGCCGCGTTGCTGCCGTCAGGCAGATTTTTCCAGAAGGTCCACGGCGAGCCTTCGTCGTCGTTAGCAATCTGACCGCAGCCTTCACATTTCGGGCACTTCATTTCCATACTCCTTTCCCAACAAAACGTGGAACATATTCATCCTGGTTCGCGTTATAAAGCAACAAGCTCACGCGAGAATACTTTGCAACGATCGCGGCGATGCCGACGGCGACGGTCACCATACTGCCAGCGATGCAGACGTGGTCTTGCGCCGGCGCGAACTGGGCCTCTTCTAACCGTTCGAGGAGGGCGCGTCCAAATCCTTCGGCGTCAAAGATGCTACAGCGTCGATCGTTCGTGTCGAACACGATAACAGTATCGCCGAAGTCACGCGCTTTTGACATACTGATGTTCGGTCGTGGCCGTTCAATGAAAAATACGCGAGGCCGCATAGTTAGTCTCCTCTCGTCGGCGTGAGTGTAAGAATGCGTTCAAGAATACTGCGCACGTCCTGAAGCTCGTATGCCGAGATTCGTTTTTCAAGAACGCGAGCACGAATCTCTTCGTCTATGGTGCCGGGCACGCAGAGGTCCGTATACAATACGTGCCTCCGCGTGCCGCGACGATGCGACCGGTCCTCGCTCTGAGCACGGGCCGTCATCGACCAGTTTTGTGAATAGTAGATTACGTGGGTGCAATCGCACTCGTCGGGACGTTCCACGTCGTATCCTACGAGATTCAGCCCAGTACCGCCGGCCGCCGGGTTCCCGATAAACACAGTGCAGGTAGGATCACCGTTGAACCGTTCTACGGCGACGTCTCTGTCGGCCTCCTTCGTACGGCCATAAAAGGATACGCACCCGATCCTTCCTGTTCGAGACGTGCTTGAATGCGTACGATGTCTGCCACCCAACAAGCCCAGACGACGGTCTTTTCCGTGGGTCCTTTTTCTTTCAAGAGCTTGACGAGCATCTCAAGCTTTGGGTTCGGCGCAAGATGCTCCGTGCGCGACTTGCGTACTTCTTCGCCGTCATCGGAGTACTGTGCGTCCCAGACGATGAACCCGCTGGTGATCTGCGCCAGACGTAGGAGCTTGGTCAGTACGCTGTTTACGGTCAGTTGTTTGGGCCGGCCTGCACGTTCGGCGTTCTCCATGTCCTCCTTGATCTCCACGGCTAACTGGTCACGAACGCTGCAGTAGAGCTCGAACTGCTTTTTGCTCATCTCTACCTCTTCGACGTTTTGCATCTTGGGCGGAAGATCAGGGAGCGCTTCGGTCTTTTGTATCATAAACGCGATACGGGCGAGACGTTCCTGAAGGAGCGGCACGTTCTTGTATGACACGAGCGTGCGTATTCGTTTACGCCGGACAAACTTGCCGTAGAACTGACGGAACGTTTCCCACAACAGAAAACCGCTCTGTCCTTCGTCAAGAAACTCAAGCTGGGTAAAGAGGTCAAGAAGCGAGTTGGTGATCGGCGTGCCGGTGAGCACCATTCGTTGTCGCGAACAAGCACGCAGCTCGAGCATCTTTTTCGTTCGCTTTGCGCGTGGCGACTTGATGTAGTGCGATTCGTCAAGAACGACGAGATCCCACTCGATCATTCGTAACGCTTCCCATGAACGGGACACCGTCTCGTACGAGGCGATGATCGCGACCCACTTTGAATTGGCGTCCTTGGCGAACGCTTCGACGAGCAGCTTGACGCGAGCAAGCTGCCCGCCGCGAAGCACGGCGACCTTGCCCGGCACAGTGGCGAACCGTGAGAACTCGTTACGCCAGTTCGTGCGAACGTTTTTCGGCGCTACGATAAGCGCGCGATAAAGGTGGGAACCGTTCATCTCGGCTTCGTTGCAGATGCGAGCGATAACCACCGGCGTTTTACCCGTGCCCTGTTCCATGAAGAGCGCGCTACCTTCCTGCCCCATGATGCCCTTGAGTGCCACGCGCTGATAGGGCGCAAGAGGAAGGCGTTCGTTGTCGCGAAACAAGAACTCCGGTTCCGCATGCTTGATCTTAAAGGTAGCGCGCTCACGTGCGGTCATCGTTTGACCGACGAAACGATGCAGGAGGTAATCGTAGACGATCCGCGCGTCAGGATCAAAAACGACCTGTTTGTGCGGCCAGATCGCGTTTATGACGAGAACGGTAAAGTCCGTCGCCGCAATCTTCCAATGGATCAACGAGCCCGCTTGACGCGTTCGTTCAGGCAGGCGCGTTATCCACTGCGAGGTAGCAACCCACGTAGCCGAACCGCGCGCCTCCTCTATATAATAGGGCAGTTCGAACGGATCGGTCTCATCGAACCGGCCCGTCCAATGAAAGATGTACGGAAGCTGTCGATAGGCGTGAACGATGAAACATCGGCCTTCATCGTCGAGAGCAATATGCAGGCGATCGTCGTGAGCAACCTTCAACGGGCGAAAGAGCCGTGCTGTTTCTTCGCACAGCGGTTCAACTACTCGGTCCGTTATATCTTTAACCGTCTGTTGTAACATGTCTTATTCCTTTCGTCCTATATCCTATAATACATTATAACAGGTCTTGAACCGAATGTACAGGGAAAAACTAAAAACAGCGAAAAATAATTTTCACCCTACGGCTCGGTAATTACGGCAACCACGTTTCCGTCTGGCACGTATAGGGTGTTGTAGTTGGAACCAAAGAATGCTAAGTACGTGTCCGAGAGTCTTGGCCTAAGACACACGCCGTTCACCGGAACGTCGATCAGTCCACTCGCGGGTATGCGATGCCATTCTCCGCCGCCGTACGAGGCGTGGTTCGTTCCGAGTAGTGCACCGAGAGTCGGCTTGTTGTTCCAACTGATTGTGGTATGATCCCACGCGCTCGTCACGGCGTAGACGTCTATACCCGGATTGACCAACTCGTGTTCCTTGAGCACGATGTACATATCGTTAAAGGCTTGCGTAAACTGAATATATGACCAATATTCGTAGGTCCAATCGGACCCTCTGATGTTGAGACGAGGATCACGCCCAGCAGGCGTCCACTCGTCGATACCCGCAGACTGCAAACAACGCCCGAGAAGATACTGCGTGTTGGGCGTGTCGACTATCTCGTTGCTATAAGTCACCAAGGGAAACTTAGGGTTACCCACCGACATCATGTATGGCCATACGCCCAGTCTGTCGCTCATGGCAGGTTAACAAAGTCGGGGTGTTCCGTGCATACGAAAAGGTAGGTCTGCCCGGCCGCTGTAATCAGCGCTAAGCAGACATCGTTGACCGAGCAGTGCGTGTAGGATATGTCGCTCCACAAGCTCAGCGAATTGATGGGCATCCAGTCGTCGCTGCCGTCTTTGCCGGGTCCCTCGAGATCGTCGCTGTTTACGCCCGAGTCTATGATCTCGAACTGATAACGGTCGGTCGCTATGCTCGTAATCTTGGCGAGCTGCACGCCGGGTGTTTCGACGAGCACGACGAGATGAGCGATCTGCGTGTCCGGTTCGATTAGGACCAAACAAAAATCGTCGACCTCAGCAATGCCGACGCCGTAGTTAATAGGTTCCCACCGATTGCTGCCGTCTGGATTGTCCACTACGCCTAAGAGATCGTCGCTATGTATACCATTACCCGTCAGCTCAAACTTGTAGCGTATGGGATACAGAGCGTCGTCCACGGCGGTAATACGGCCCAACCATATGCCGGTATCAGGAACAACGTCCCGGTTATGCAGTCCAGCGACGCCGATCATACTGAACACGTTCGAACCACGCATCAGTTTGCCGGCGCCTTCGCCCAGCTCGTTGAGCTGTCGTAGACCAATACGCGGCCGGAGTGGATTGACTTTCTTCCATATCATACGACGCTATATCCCGTCACGAGTATGTTATCGAATTCGGCCGGCGTATACGGCTTTACCTGCGTACCGCCGTCATCGTAGATCATCTTAAGCATATCCGGCGGGCGCGTGCCCGGCTTATAGAACAAGTTCCAACCGCTGGGACGATGCATCATACGGTAGGTGATCCGATAGCCCGGCCGGAACGGATGAACGAGCGCTTCGATCTCAGGTGGGAAGAACAGCAGCGTCTCTGGATCAAAGCTCTTGCCATATTTTATGGACTGCACGGCGCTCGTGTTTACCTTGCCCACCAAGCTCTCGCATCCCGGCGGAATGTATGGGATCTGTTTAATCGTATAACGCCACTCGGACGCAGGAACGATCACGCCCGGCTCCGCGCCCGCGGCCAACGGTTCAGTCTGCCCGCTGTCCCAATAGTACTTGTGTCGAGCTAACGTGAGAAACTCGGCCGACGGTTCCATCTTTTCTTCAACAAGGTAGTCGTAAAGCAATGACGACCATCCACTGTAATTAACAGTGAGAACGGCCTTTTCGTACGACGCGACGGGACTCTTAGGCAGCGAACCACCGGCCGCTTCGAGCTTACCCTTGGGCGCCACTACTATACTATTCACCAAGAGGTCAGGCGCGTCGCCCAAACGTACGTGAGGATTGCGATGCGGCATGAACACCTTAAGGTCGGGCGTGCTCTCTCTGGTCCGTTCTACATATCCTAACAATTGTTTTATCAGGTCGTAACGATCGTCCCACGCGCATATCAACTTACGTATCGTCGTGCTAAAGCCCTCACGATTGAGCGTCGTCACGGGGGACTCGTCCATCTCTTCGTGCACGACATTAAGAACGTCGTGCATAAAAACGACCGGTATGTATGAGGTAGTCATCGTTTACATCTCAAATGGGGACGCAGTGGCGGGAGCTAACGCAGGCTCTTGTGTAACGCCTCGCTTTATCTGTTGTAACTCATTAAGCTGTTTTTGTCCTATGTCAATCTGCTTAGCCTCCGCAGGCGTTGGCGATGTAGGCGCTGTGGTAGACAGTCGTTTCCACATCTCTTCGAGAGCGATAAACGCAGGCTTAGTTTCTGCTTGCGTCTTTTTCATGCCCGCCTGTAAATCCGTAAGAAGTTCCTTTGTTTGTTCGTCCTGCAAGGTCTTACGTAACTTAGCAATAATCTTCACGTTGGCCTTTTGGTGCTCCAGGTCAATCGCCGCTCGTCGCCGCCACTCTACTGGTAAATCGCCAGTCTTGATCTCCGTCTCCGCCATGCGTTGTCTTTGTGCAATCTGCCGTTGCAGCAATACGCTCATCTCTTCTCTTAAACGCAACTGTTCTGCGAGATCGCCTTTGAGTTCTGCATCAGCAAGATCTGAACGCACCTTTTTAAGATCTTCCCACGTTTGTTGCGACTGTTTTAGCGTACGGCTTAAACTTGAAACGGCTTGTTTGAGTTGCCACGCTTTGAACGCAGCATAACCTAACGCGCCTGCCATTAATGTGAGACCGAGAGTACTCGCTGCAGTTGCCAACGTTAACGACATTAACGCCATCTTTACAGCACCTAAGGCGATCACAAGACCGGGCAGCATAGTAATAAGCGCGGAGATAAATCCGATGAGCTTAGGTAAAACCACAATAACGGCAAGTATTTTCACCGCAAAGATTCCCCATTCCAGGATCACCTCGCGCTGAACTCTTATCCATTCCATCATCGGAGGCAACGCGGCCTTCAGTTGTTCGACCCACTTACGAATCGTCGGTACTATTACCGCGCCCATCTCTTCGCCAAGATCACCCAACAAGTTTTTGAGCTGTTTGATCGCACCGGACATTGTTTTTGTTGCGGCTAAGACACGTAACCAACCCTGGTGAGCGGTCTTTTGTACGGCCGCCATCTTTTCAGTCTCGGTCTTCGCAGACCTCAAGGCCGGCACGTATCTGCGCAACATCATGTATTCGCCCTGCTGCGCAAGAATGGTCGCGCGTAAAGCCGCGTTCAGATCTTGACCTGTCACCTTTGCGAGACCAAGGGTCATTTTCAACAAGTCTTCCATCTTATTGGCCGTGACGCCCATCGCGGTAGCATTAGCCATAATGCCCATCAAAAATTCGTCACCGTAGATGGTTGTCGATTGAAGTCGCGAAGCTAAATCCTGGAGCTGTTTACCCCAAAGCGCCGCGCCCTGTCCGCTTGCGTCCAAAGCAATGTTTAGATCATTTACCGCCGCCTCTTGATTGGCCGCAAGTTTAATAATTCCTGCGCTCGCAAGAGCCGTGCCTATGAGAACACGACGAGCATGCTTGGCCGCGACGTCCGCATGCTTTTGCAAACCTTGCATCGTGCGCTCGATACGTGCGAGGACGCCCTTCGCCCGGTCCTTTGCGGCTATTTCGATGTCAACCTTTGCGGGCACTCTTCCACCTTTCGTATTCGGCAAGCGTGTCGAACTTTATGTGACCGTCGCTCTCCCCGAGATACATCATCTGTTGCGCGGGCGTCATAGCAGCGACGACCGGCGCCGACCAACCGTATTTTTCCGCTAACGCACGGTAAATGTCGGCTCGGTCTATTGGCGTCCGCGTTTTCGTTTGCGCCGGCCCCTTTTTTTAACCGCGTTTAAGCGATCGATTCTGTCCATCGTCGCTTTCAATATCTTAGGATCTGTTAACCAGTTCATCACCGTTGACTTTTCTAGGTCAGGATGGCGATGACGTAAGCTAAGATACACGAGCAATCCTGCACCTTCGAGCGAAGTCATCAGTTGCAACGCTTGCGGCGTCGTAATGGTAATTCGTGCTGCTGATTCGACTGCACCGGTCAACACTATCTGTTGCTGTTCGGTCGTAAGACCTTCAAGGTTGCGTTTCGCTACGTTCATATAGCGATCTTGCGCCCAGCGTTCAAACTCCCCAAAGTCGCCGTCGGTCAACGGCGAAAGCAGATAGGTTTGACCCTTGATAATGATGGACGACGGCGCTGCTGTTACGTCTGCGGTGTTCATGGGGTCGGCCACCAAACAGTGGGACCTGGCTGTGCGATTTCACCGAGAGTCTGCGTCGCGACCAAGAGAGCCGTGCCGTTCATCGCGCCGTTCAACGTCGCGCTAACTATGGCGGCCTCCTCGACGTCGACTTTCAAGTCGGACGCGTCGCCAAAGATCACCCACTTGAGCGACCAAAACAGCGTGTCGTCCACGTAGAGGTGCACTTCCTTGACGTCACCCGCGGCTGGCAGGTTAGCAAAATCGTCGGTATAGACGCTGATGCTAAGAGTAAAGTCGATGTTACCCGCGGTGCGTAAAGTTCCGCCCGCGCTACTGCTTGACTTATATGCGGCGTTCCCCGCGGTTATCGTCAACGACATGTTGCGAACGTCGACCAGCTCGGCGGGCGTGCCGCCTACGAGGTCAAGCATGACCTTACACGCGACCGACGGCACCGGGGTAGGCACAACGACGTCGGTCGCTGCAGCCGCGCCCAACGTCAACGCTCCGTTGGAACTGAAATTAACGGTATGCGTGATAGGCGCGCCGCCCTCCTGGTCCCAATTGATCGTAACGCTATCAACGATCGCCGTTCCGGTCGCACCGTTCGTCCCGTCGATGGTGCCCGTAAAAACAAGCGCTTCGCCGGGCATTACTTCGGGCGTATGCCCGAGCGCTTCGTAACTTCCGTTCCAGTCGCCGTTTCCAGCAATTCGACCGGTGCCATGCTTACCACCACTCGTGACGAAAGCAGCGATCTCGTTCGTGGTGGTTATGGTCCACGAACGAACAGACTTCTTACCGTCCACGGCGCCGAGTATTCCGCTAAGTACACCCATATCATAACTCCTTCGTAGCGAAGAACATCTCTACTTCGCATCGCCATACCGTGGACCATCCACGGATACCGCGATTAAGATCCGAACGTGCCGCGCCGTCCGCGTACGCGGTCATCGACACGTTCTTAACAAAACTTTCGTCATGCCACAGTAGCGCGGTTAAAACTGACAACCAATCTTTCATCGCACAAAACGTTTCCCACTCAAGAAAGAACAACCTCTCGAGTGACTGCTCACCCGTGGCTATCTGCAACTCCCAGATCTTCGTGCACGAACTACTACTGCTGGTGCAATATAGATGCGGCGCGCCGCCGATAGGAACGAGGCGCATCTCAGGCAGGTCGGTATCAGACACTTGATCCTTTAACGGGGCATCCTTGTCAAACGCGACGCGGTTCTCCACTCGCACTGCGCTGTGCAGCGAGGGCCGTGCCATCAACAGTTTCCACAGCGCATCGTGCACGAGGTCAAAAGGCGTATCACCGTCCATCCGCAATCTCCTGCAGCGCGCCTTCCAGGTCGTTCGTCATAGCGTTCAACGTCTCAACATTCGGTTGCACGATAATCTCTCTCTTGGGCAGCTTTGGTCCGCCACTCTGATGAAACGTCGCAATATCGGCGATCGACGTGCCGTCTGGGTAACTCGACGGTCCGCCAAAACCAACGCGTACGCCCATCGCAAGCTTTTCCGTTTTCTGTCCCGGAGGTTCCGCGCCGAGCTCAAACTCGAGTGCGCCGAACAGCAGACCGGTATCACGTAGGACCGTGTATCTGTGCCCGCGACGTCCGTGCTTTGTCGATTCGGCGAGCGGCGGCCAGTCGCCGCCGCCACGACTAAACCTGTCAAAACGATCCTTCGCAAACCCGTAGTATCGATACGGCCACTTGATATGGAACACGTCCTTCACGCGTCGCTCGCTGCTGAACCGTTGCAGGCGTTCAAGGTCTCGCTTACTGATGCGTACTTTGATCGTGATCATACTACTGCTGGTCCTTGGTCCGTCACGCCTTCTGCGCCGACGTCCAATCGTCCTGTGCGAATAGCGCTGAGGAGCGCCGTCGCTCGTTTACGATGCCACGCTAAACGGTGTACGACCTTTCCTGTCTCGGGATCGAAGTCCTGCACGCCTCGACTCTCATAAAGCCATACGCCTGCGAGCAGGGCCGCCGCTTCAACAACGATCGGCGGCGTCTCATTTTCGTTCGTCTTTAAGGGCAGATCTGCCGGTCCGTTACGCACAGCCGTCTCCACCTGCGCATGCGCGTAACGAATAGCGTGCTGTATTCGTCGGTCAACGTGCGCCACAACGCCGTCGCCGTCCAGGTCCGCCCACTTACGAACGTTGTTGAATCCGAAGACGTCGTCGACGTCCGATGGTAGTACATAATAATCGCCAGGCAAAACGAAGTCGCCCTTCGCCGGCGTCAGGGTGTTAGCGTCAATGACGACGACAAGCTCGTACGTTCGACGCCCCAGCTCCAGACTCTCGGTGTTTGCTGGTATAATCGTCACGTCGCAGTGACCGTCGGCGAGCGCAATATGACCGGCGCCCGACGTACGCTGAAACGTCTGCGTCCCATCAAGCTCCGACACGGTGAACGTGATCGTCGCGGTCGTTAGGTCCACGGGGTTGCCGTCCGCATCATAAACGTAGAAGCGCCAGACGGCGTCGTCGCCACGATTTTGTACGAGGTTCATAATCGTCTCTCAACGCTGCCCGTATGACGAAGAACGTTCGTCACGATAAACCTGTTCACGGTCGAAACGTCCTGTCTCGCTATCGCGGCCGTTTGGCACAGGACGTTTGTCGCCGCGTACCAATGCGGATACGTGTACTCATACAGCCCGGTCAAAGCTCGACCTAACGAACCAATCACCTCAGCTTTGCCAAGTCGACCGAGCGTACCTATATCACGCGCATTCATACTATCACCTGCTTATAGCTCGTGATACCGTTCTTACCATACGTCGCCGTAACGTTATAGGCCGCCAGCACGTCGTTGTCCGTGCCGACGCTGCCGGCCACTGAATACGCCCGCAACCTGAACGTTATCACGTTCTTGTCGCCGTCAAAGATATAAGAATCGGCAAAAGTGTTCTCGTGTAAAAGGCCTAACGTTCGCGCTATTACCTCGCTTTTTGATACGACTATACGAACCGCCTTTTCGACCTCTTCCCGTAACTCTCGCGTCAAAAACGCTCGTTGCATAAGCGTGGTCGGAATAACGGCCGTAATCTCAAGCTCGTCGTCCGCCATCTCGAAGTTCATCGAATGAACTTTAGCCTGTCGAGGCAGTCCCCCACATACGGGCATCGAATAGTACCCGTCCTTTAACTCCGTGAACCCTTGATGCGGGGCGCTCTGATAGAGACCATCGGTCGAAAACACACGCGGGTAGCCAGGGTAAGGCCCTGTAACGATCTCAGATATCGCTCTCGGAAAGAGACCGGTCTTTGCCGCTCCACCCTCAAGAAATCTCACCACTAGTTGGCTGATGGGAAGTCCTGCAGCAGCGCAGATATCATCATAAGTTGCTCGTCGACCTGGCAGCCAGTTGCCTTCCGCTTGGAGCGCCGAATCCGACACGTAGTGCGTGCCGCCCACCCCAGCTAATCGTGCAAGATAACGATACGCGTATTGGAACGCTCCCACAAACTGATCGTCGTAAGTGAACACCAGGAGACTTTCGGTGAGCGTCCCGTTTCCTTCCTGGGCGATCAGGCGGTAGGCTTCCGTCATGTCAACTATCCGAACACCAGCAGCTACAGCGTACTCGATGAGCTCCTTCTGAATAGACGGATCGCTGTGGAATATGTCAAAAGGAAACCGGTGTACGCCGTGAGTATACATCACATAAAGACCAAGCGTGCCGCTCATAGAATCGATAAACGTTTTCGCGCCGGCCAGCGTATCTGCGCCGGTGGTTCTCTGATGACACTGCTGACAAGTAAGTTCAAACCAACACGAACCCGAACCATCAGTTAGATCGGCTGGATCCGTCGAAATTGGATAGCGGTTGATACCACCCGAGCCTGTTGGCTTACTCGCAACTCTCCCAGACAACCGCCGTTCCGCCGTCCACGCCTTCACGTGGTCGTTGTAATTACCGTTCGGATATGCCGTGTGTCGGGGAGCAGACAAACCTCGCTCGCGGTACATGGAGTCAAGACGTTCGTAGACGCCGAGCACGTATTCACGAGAATACTCGCTCATATTAGCATGCGCGGTAGTGTGACACTGCACATCCGCCGGAACCGTTTCTTGTGGGAGTTCTCGACGTAAGGCCCCGCCACCCTCCGTAAGAAGAAGACTGTTGCTGTGCTCCGCTACATGCCAGGCACTGTCGTACGTTCCCGCCGTACCATAGGGCGTGACCCCGTTAAAAGCCGTTCCGTGACCAGGATCAGTTTTATCGAAGATGTCGGCTGCACAATGGTTGCGAATCGCGTAATCCCAATCCAGACTCTGATGTTCGAAGAATACGAACAACTGATGGTTACTATGAAACGTGTAGGCCATTTCTACCGTGCCGCCGTCCGTCACGTTGTTGTCGAAGGTCACGTCGATGGCCCCAGTCTCATAATTGACATCGCCTTCACCGTCACCAATCAGGTTACCCGCACCATCGTCGGTGACGGTCATCGTTCCCCCTGCCTTGGGCGCTGTAATCGTAACGCTGGACTCCACGATCAAGATGCGATCGACCGTTCGGGTATACTGTGCTGTCGCACCGTTACCTTCTCCGATGACCTCGCCGTTATGGTTACCACTCGGCTCCTTACTCCCACCAAGCTCCCAGACATACGGAAACTGTCCAGGGGCAGGCAGTGGATTAGTCGCCCAATCATCGATGTCTTCGATGAAGCGAGGTAACTCGAAGTATTCGACCGGAGCCGCGCTAAAAGTCTCCGTCCCGGCTGGATTCGCCTTATCAAAAACATGCTCGTCAATGATGCCGTATCCGATGAGATTGCCGTAATCCGTGGCGTTATCATCATGGCTGTAATAATTTCCGGCGCTGTCACGGCCCACATAGACGTAATCGCTCGAGTCGTCGGCAAGATCGAAGTCCGCAGGATCCCCTCCGACCCACGCGCCGCTCTGGTAATAAAGACGAGTGCTTCCGATGCCGTGATCAACGACACCATCTTCTGTTTGATGCTCTAAGAAGTCCATCAGCCCCGCGTAAAGCTCAGGATCATTACCACCAGAAGTATACGAGACGGCGACCAGAAGATACTTTTGGTACCACAGCCTCGCATTGTTTTGTGTGTTGCCCGCCGGAAAGATCGTGTCACCGACATACTTCTTCAACTCGACACCATCCCACATCTTGAAACATAGATACCCGTCGTCCAGACCGAACCAATAGTTACAAGCGGTAATGGGACTGCCCACGGACGAGGACAAGAAACAGCATGTGTGCTGCCATTCACGAACGTGAATTATCGCCCACATTGTGATCTTACTACCAGCGCCCGAGATGGTCAGGCCGGCGGTCTTGGCATGACGAATCCAATGTGGAGGATCAGTATCGTCCATCTTTATCGCGTTAGGCATTTATCCACCATTTCCAAGCAATCGCTGCGACCGATACGGCGACCAACACCATTATGGGCGCCGTCACCAAGATGACCAACGTCCACATTCGTGATTCGGTCTTTTCGTGATGTCTAAGATGATTCTTCAAACCGTCGCTGATCGCCTTAAAGATCACCTTACACTCCGGGCGTACGCTCACAGATTGAGCCCTCGTTTCAGCTTATCAACTTCGGCGGACGCAGCGTCTGACAACTTTGGAAAAGCCGCTTTGAAGGTCGCGTCGCTTATACGAATACCTTGCACCTTATTCACAAGGTCAGCGAACGCCTCGGTCCGCACGTAGTAACGTATCGCAAGCGCCACAAACGCGACGATCGCAAGCGCCACGCCCCACATGATGAGCGTTTGCCCATAAAAATACCACGCCGTACACGCAACGAGCGTGGCCAGCCCAACGCCCACGCCGGTTATCAATCCAGTCATGGACCTACCGATCGCATATCGCACACCAACGTTATAACAGGTGACGAGCGATCCCAGCACGCCGATAAACCCAAACACGGCGTACCAAACGACGCGTACCACTGGTCTCAATTTGGCCAGCTCCTCGAGCTCCTCGAGACGCTCTCTCGCCGCTACGAGGTCGGCGGTGGTCTGCTCAACATCGGCGTCATGAAGGTCTCTCAGACGGTCCCGCGACGCTCTCAGATTCGCTAACGGAGGCAGGTCTTCGTCGACGTTCAACGGTTCCGTTGGAACGCCGGCAAAGGCGCGGAGCACGTCGGTGCTCTCGACTAGCGCCTCGGTCGTCCCGGGCTCCGCGCCTTCAGCGTAGACGTCGCGCGCAAGTCGCGAAGCGAGGTCCGCGACTTGCGCATGTGCCTCCGTTGTTTGCTTTTCGAACGTGGGCGCTGAAACGCACCCGCATAGCAATAACAACGGTAACCATCTCATGCCATTGTTCCTTCCACGCAACATTCTGGCCGATGACAAAGCGGCAGTGGGTTGGACTGCACGTGCAGTTTCACGCCGCGCCCTAAGGGTGCCAGCTCCTGCTTCGCATAGATCGGCAACCCAATCGTTCCTACGGCTTCGACGAAGTCGGCGGGGCCGTAGTAGGTGGTGAACAGTCCGGGAACGCCGACCGGGAAGAACCGAGCAGTGCTCGCCTTGATGAACGCCTTGCTGTTTACGAGCCCGGCATATTCCTCGAACACGATGCCGCAGTACTCGAACCCTTGACGCAGATCCTTCGATTGCAGGTGCGCGTTGTAGTAGTTCCAGGCGCTCTTCACCCTGTCGTGGTCGATGAACGCCGCAAACCACGTTGGGTCGGCGAGACAGTGGATGTGGTCAAAACCAACTACTCCCCCGAGCGCGCGTTCGACGTCCCGCTTCACGGCCAAGAGAACGGCGTTGATGTTCGTAGTTGCCACGGTGAATATGAACGAGTGCGTGAGCTCGGTCACCTCGAACTCGTCGAACAGACTGTAGATCGTCGAGTCATCGGCGTCAAGGATCAGGCCCTGGAGAGCTCCTACCTTCAAACGCTCCAACGTGACCTCGTGATCACGTCGCATCGTGAGCAAACGGTCGTTCACCACCGACGCGATGCTCTCGAGTTGGTTAGTCTGACCAAACTTCCTTACGTTGAGAATCGCATCCGCAAGAATGAGATCCTCGTAAGGAATGTGCGGAACGGTGAGCGTCCGCATGGTCCGCTTCGCAGCTTCCGGAACATTGGCCGGCCCACCGCGTCTGACGGTGGGCAACAGCACCAGGGTGCCTGCTCGTTCCTCAAGGGCAATGGCCGTCGTTGGCACGCCCTTGTCGACGAAAAGGCCCATCTTTTTGAGTCGCGTGGGGGCGTAGTTGTCGCTGTCCCCCAAGATCTCAATTGCGGATGTCAGCGACATCGCCGAAAAGGCGTCGGCGCCGAACACGTCTGTCAACAGGTCTGGCATTTTGTTTTCTCCTCATGCCGTGGGCAGTACAGCGTCGACTGTCCTTTACGCGGTTACGTTATCCTTAACAAGGATACCCAGAACTAAGAGGGCGGCATCGACTGTCGCCTTTGCTTGCGCGTTGTACTCCATCAGATCGCCGTCGACGATGGCCGGCCCTCGAACGAGCGCAACGAGCACTCCCGTGCTGCCCGCGCACACGACGTTTTCCATGCAAACGCCGTCCACGTTCGCAGCGACCGCGAGCGGCTTGACGTCTCGTACGCCGGGCTCGAGACACTCACCCACGGTGTAGGTGCCGTCGTCGGCCGTCACTATCGCCAAGTTATACGCCTTGTCAAACAACATCTTAACGATGTCGCTGATGTTCAGTCCTTCAACCTTCGGCGTGACTAACGGTGAACCCATTCGTTTTCTCCTTTATGCTGTAACGTTGTCCTTGACGAGAATCTCTTCGTCGAGCAGAGCGGCGTTTTCGCCGTTGTCGCTTGCGCCGAGATACGTCAACAGATCTCCGTCAACGATGGCCGGCCCACGAACGAGCACGAGTCCTACGCCGGCGTTGTCCACGGACGTAACTTTCTCCAAGCAAACGCTGTCCGCATCCGCTTCACCGACCGCTTGGATCTCTCTCTTGTCCGCGACAAGACCCGGCACAAGAATCTGGCCTACGACATAACTGCCCGTATCAAACGTGAGCGTTTCCAGACAGTAGTTTTTGTCGAACAACAGCTTGATAATATCGCTGATGTTCAGTCCTTCGACCTTCGGCGTAACGGTTGGCGAACCCATTCATTTTCTCCTTTGAAGATTACAGGTTCAGGGTCGCTATTTCTTTGCTCTGGCCTTGGCATCGGCGACCAAGACACCGTCGCCACTCTTGTCGACATGACTCAACTCAAGAAGCTGCGGTCCGGTCTGCTCCTTCAACTGGACCGGGTCGTTTTCCATCAACGCTTTGATGACGGCATCCGCGACGGTCGTCGCGACGCCCTTCTTCAGGCTCAGAGCTAGCGCGGCGTTGTCATCGCCGATGAACGTTTTCACCAGCTCATCGCGTGTTGCGGGGGTGGCGCGTCCAGCCGAGACCAACCCGTCAAACTTCATCGTCAGGTTCTCGGCAGCGAGCTTTACGATGATGGGATCAGGGTCGTCGCCGGTAGCGCTCAACTTAAGCGCGTCCTCTGCTGTCTTTTTCGCGGACAGCGCAACGTCCTTTTCCTTGACGGTAATTTTGAACGCCGCAAGAATCAGTTCCTGTGCGTTTTCGTCCGTCATTTCCTCCTCGATGCCAAGCCCTTCTTGAAGCTCTTTCCATTCCATTTCATTACCTTTCATTACAAGAAACGAAGCGGCCATCGGCACGAATTGCCCCAAGCCGGGAATTACAGGATCCGTGCACAATGCAACATGCGTAATAGGCCGCTTCCATTCACGACCCTCGCCATCGACGAATGTTGCCGGCACGTAAAGGCTCACGTCGCTGCGAGCCGCCACGAGGGCGTGGTCTTCGCCGAGGATGTCTATCACGCTGATGAGCTCCTCATCGTCGACAAACAAATCAACGAGCCATCCACGGTTCTTCTTTGGATCGGTCGTATGACCGTCAGGAACGGGCACACGTATGCCTGCCTCTTTCATCTGCGAAAACACAAGCGCCCAGTGCTTGTTCGTGTCAGCGGTCACCTCAAACTCCACGCCGTCGCTGTCTTTGGTGAACTCGCCCTCACGAATCACGACCTTACGATACCGACCAATCGGAACGCCGTCCTTCTCCTGTTCACCCGAGAGAAGGAGTCCCGGCCCGCTGTGATAACCAAGCACCATGTCGTGCGAAGCTTTCGTCGCGGCAGGCTCAAAGGTTAACACCTTAACGTCGTTCTTTCGCAACCACGCACGCGCTTTCGACGCCGTCCAAGCTTTAACGGGAAAACGTATCGCTTGCGCCACGAGAGCGCCGCCGTCCTTCAACTTGGCCCAAATGACCGCGATCGTCTTCGGTACCTCGACACGGCCATAAAGCTTACCGCCGGTCGTTCGGCGAAAGCTGTCCTTGTCAAACCGACCTGGACTCTGCAGTCGAGCACTGTGCTCGTTCGGATAAGGCATATGTCCGTCCTTTCAATTATTGTATACGGTTCTAGGCGACCTATGTTTCAAGATATTCGCAAACCCGGTCCCCGTACGCGATGTCGTCTGGTATTCCATCAGGATAAACCTCGCAAAACACGCGCTCGGTCTTCTCGTCCCCGTCGTTCTTTACTCCGCCAAAAAACTTGCAGTCTTTTTCACTGCACTTCGGTTCGCTCAACATAGAACTCACACTCCTTTTCTGGGTCGGCTATACCGTTCGGCATCAGACTGCAACGCGTCCCTATCGACGCGTCCCATTGTATACAGTCCTCAAAGAAACAACGGCGTGCCGTTCGCGGCAGCATGACCGTCATTCCCTCGTCCGACGTCCAACGATCCGTAACTGCTTTTTTACTCATTACATCTCCTCTAATATTACTTCGGTAACCCATTTAGCCGACGATTCAGCTGTTAAGTTTCCAGTTGGAACCCCTTCAGGAGGCTTCACATATCGGCCTATATCGTAACTCACTTTCGTTCTTTTTCGGGTAACAGAAATAATACGCAACTTCGCATCGGGCAACAGAAGAAACTCTTCCTCGGTCGTAAAACCGCTAGCAGACCGAATGTCCACGGCTTTTTTCGTACGTATTTTCCACATCATAGCGTCGTTGCCCGGCATCGTCTTCGAGTTTGCGGGACCAAACATATTGGCGCATACAGGATTTCGCGTTATTGACGTAATCTCCTCGAGCTTAACAACGCCACCTTTTTGATACTGTCGTAACGTATCGGGAGTTATATTACTCATACCGCGATAAAACGTACCTTGTGCTTTAGGCGAACTTCTTAAAACGTCTTCCAGTTTTCCAGACTTTTTGCTCTTGGTTACGTATCGCTCCAACAATTTCTTTTGCGGCGCTTTAAGTTCTTGCACCCACTTTTTTACAGCGGCCGGTTGATCAGCGCGTGGCTTATGTGTTCCAACAGCTTTTCCCCATGCAACTCCTTTATCAGTAGCTGTCGGTATAATATCAGAAGGGACCATTGATTTAGCAGTATAGCTAACTTTCGAGTCAAACACCGCCTTCACCTTCTTTGGATCTATCTCTTCAGCAATTACGTAAAGACGATCACCTTTCGTCGTCGTCGAAACGATTTTAAGTCGAGCCCTGGGTTGCAACAAAAACTCTTCTTGATCGCGCCACTTACTAACGGACCGAATATCTATAGCACGCTTAGCTCGGATTTCCATAAACACATTTTTACCCTTAGCAGCTTTGTCAGCTACGAGGGGACTGCGCGATACTATCTGCCCGCTGTTATGAGTAATGACTGCGCCGGACTTAAAAGCTTTCATATCCTTTACGTTAGATATCCCGCGGTAAAACGTGCCGCGTGCTCTCGGTGCGCCGATTATTGCTTTCTCAATAATCCTAACAGTTTCATCAACTGTGTCTATTATGTCTCCGCCAAGCGCCGCTTGCTTAACAGGTCTTAAACCTTCCACCCACTGTCCTACTTCTTTTGGCTGATCCTTAAAGCGCATCGTGTTGTCTTTCCAGCGTCCTACTGATTCACTCTCGTGCACTGTAATCTTCTTCACAGTGTATTCACGGTCAACGACTTTTGGCGGGACGAGACGTTTTTGCGCGGCCTTTCGACTTTCGTAGAATTCTCTACTTCGTAATTTAGAAAGTTCAGCTTTCTCTTTTATGGCTTGTTCAACGACGTCTTCCACTTTCTTTGTTACGACCTTCGACACAGGCGCTTTCACGACAGCCTTCGGCACGACCTTTGTTATTTCCTCAGCTACTACGTAAATGCGATCGCCCTTCGTCGTCGACGACAAGATCTTAAGCTTAGTCTTTTCTCGTAACACGAACTCTTGCTGATACCATGAACTGTTCGATCGCATGTCCACGGCGTTTTTAGCTCTGATCTCCATGAACACGCTTTTACCTTTTGCCGAAACCTTAGCGAACTCATCCGCAACGACCGGACTACGAGACATTGACGTCACGTTGTTACAATTGATGACCCCGCCCTTAACAAAACTCTTAGGACTCTTTACGTCGTACATTCCGCGGTAGAACGTACCGCGAGCTTTCGGCGCTTTGCTCAACGCCACGTCCAAAAACTTGGCGTTAAAACCGCCGCCCTCCGTAAAACTTCCGAGCGCCATATTTTCCTCGTAACTCTGTTTCTTAACCCACTTACCGATCTCCTTTGGCTGGTCCTTCCATCGCGGGGCCTCGTCCGTCCAACCCGCGTACGGCTCGATGGGATACGCGGTGGACGGCTGCTTCATCGGCGCTACCTCGTAACGATCGTCGACGACCTTCGGCTTACTGCCAGCTCTCCGTTGAGCCTGTCGCCTACGCTTCTCGAGCTGTGCGGACGACAGGGTGTCGAGCTCATCCTTCTCCTTTGCGGCTCGTTTGAGCGCGTCGTCCACGTACGACGACGCTACGGGTTTTGGCGCAGGCACGCGTACGGGTGCGCGTATACCTTTATTTAGGTCCCTAACGAACGCCTTACGCATCTTCCGCGCCGCGCTTTTATCAAGCTTCTTGAACTGCTTTACGAGGGTCGCAGGATACTCAAGTATTTCACCGGTCGGTGAAGTATAACGCGCCGCGCCCGAGACAAACTTGCCCGTCGCCTCGCCAAGACGCATTTTTACTTCAATCTCCTCGACCGTTATATAAAGCCTCCCTTTTACTTTCATCCTCGACACGATCTTAAGCCGAGTACCTCGCGGTATTAAAAACTCTTCCTGGTTGTAATACATGCTGCACGACCGAATGTCCACGGCGCTCTTGGTCTTAATTCGTATGAACACGTCCTTACCAAATCGATCTGCAACGACCGGGCTACGGGACACCGACGTGACGCCGCGCAACTTCATCTCCGCGCCTGGGACCATATTCTTCATAACGTCCTTAGGCACGCTCGATAGTCCACGATAAAACGTACCGTCCGCCTTAGGCGCTCGAGCTATCAGATTTTCCATCATTTTCTGGTGCTTGTATTCCGTTCCATGAAAAGTCTTTATCACCTTCTCACCGGACGTATACTCCGTAAACGTGTTTCGATCCTTTCGGCTCAAACGTCGGACCCATGATTTCACTTCGGACGGTTGGTCCTGTCGTGTCATAAAGGTCGGAACAAGGTCCGGCGTCTTTTGATACACGTCAAAACCAGACAACGCCGAAGGATCGGTCAACGGTTCAACTTTATACACGCCCTTCGTTACTTTTGCTACGGGCCTTGGTCCAACGCCCTCGCCCTCTTGAAACTTTTTCCAAAGCGCGGTCGTTCGAGTCTTGTCGCGCCCCACAAGTCTGGTCTTCTTTAAGAACGCCGGCATGTTCTGCATTTCTATGGATACTTGCACGGGTATCTTTGCTACGACCGCCGGCGCCTTCACCTTTATCTTCAGCAGATCATCGAAGACCTTTTCCACGTTTGCGGGCAGCATCCCACGCGCGTACTTAGGGTGCGTATACGCGCTGAATGCCTCGCAAAAACCTTCCTCAACATTCGTCTTCGCGTAAGTACTGATACTCTTTCCAACATCGTCGAGTTCTGTACATGCATGACTCCAAGCACTTCGTGTTTCCCAGTTTGAATGACGGTATACACGATGAGCATACTCGTGTCGATACGCTCCCGTAAGACTGGGATCGGTAGTAAACTCACCGAGCGTCACTTTCGAGACTCTTGAATTTCTCGCGGCGAGACGGATGCCACGTTCCCTGCCATACGTTCCGGTAACGCCGCGGCCTTTCACGAGAGTAACGTCCGGTATGAGCCGAACGTTCAGACGATCCCTTCCGTGTAATCTTATCAACTCGGGAAAGCGCTCGGCAAGATCCGTTGTCGCCTCGACAACTTTCTTCACGCCACGATTGACCGCTCTTTTCGCGGACGGTGAAGTACCAAGCGGCGCGAACGGTTGCATCTTAAATCGTCGTCGAATAAAACGTTCCACCTCCACGTCCGGCGGCGCCAGCGCAGGCGTCGGCGCAGGTATCTTTATTTCCACCACGGGCGTCGGCGCTGGCGCCTTCGTCATGATGCCCGGAAGATGCGGATCCTTGACGCCCGCCTTTCGCCGCGCCTCGAGCTCTTTGACATAGCTCTTACGAACCCGTCGCGCCTCGGTCTTTGACTTACCCGTCCACGCCGCGCGCACCGCGTCCGGATATGGAATTATCTCGCCCGTTGGCGTGGTGAAATGTGCCGCGCCAGAAACATATCGGCCCGTCGCCTCGCCGAGCTTATACCGCAGGTCCTCCGCGGGCGTGAACACTGTGCCCGGGTTGAAGGAAAATCCGCGGTCCGGCACGGCCATCTTCGGCGGCATTCGAATCTTCGTCTTACGAAACAGGGGGATCAGCTCGCACCGACAGTTCCAACCGTTAGGTGGCGTGATCTTTGTCCATATCGGATCGTCCTTCGGTGCCACCGTCCCATGTAAGCCTATATGATTCTCCCGTACGCGGTCGTCCCCCGTGGTCACGTATCTATAGCCCCACAGTATCTCCTGCACAGCTTCGTGCTGTTCGGCCTGGTATCTACCTGCAGAGTACGCCATCCGGGTCTGAGTACGGTATATCGTCTCCAGATGGGACTTGTGCCGAGGCGTGATACCGCTGGCGTCGAACGCTCGCTTCAGACGCTTGACGCCGTCACGCACGTGTTCGCCCTTCGTCGCGCTGATGAGCACCGCGCGTTGGAGCTTTTTCTCCGTTGCCGCGCGCACGTTGCTCATTACCCGCAACGCGCTCGTCTGGAACGTCGTCTCGAGTCTGGCGAGCGCCGCAGGGTCGGTCTTCAACCGACGTCGGAGAACGCCGAGCATCTTGCCGTGCGTTCGCGTGAGCTCGACGCCAGCGAGCGACATTGTTCGCGCGTACCCGAGCAGATCGGCAATCACCAAACCCTCGGCCAAGATCTCCGCCAACTTCTTAAACTCGGGCAGCACTATTCGACCGTCGCGTCGGAACGCCGCTATTACGAACGCGATAAGCTCTTGTGCGGCCTTCGCGCAAGCCGTGGCGCCGTCCTGCTCGACGACGAGCGTATCACTCCGTAACAGTTTCAACAGCTTCGAGGACGTCATCATCTTTTTCCACGGGCTCTTCGTCGGTCTTCAACTGCGGTACGCCAAGCGCTCCCTTCAGCGATTCGGTGTCCAGCTCGCTATACTCCTCCATGAACCCGGCGGGGTTAGCAACTACTGTCTTATATAATTCGCGGAAGAACGCGAGCTTCTCGTCGACCAACGGCGCCGCCACGAGACGCACCTTATTCTCATATCGTCTTCCCCAATTCATTATGACCAACTGGTTCACCGCATGCCAGTTCATCAAGCGCGTCACGTGTCTGTGCGTTAAGTCGCAGTGCGTGAGCGCAAGGTCGGCGTGCACCCCAGCCTCCGCCTTTGTGCCGAACTCGGCCTCGAGGATCGCTCGCTCAGGCATAATCAACGCCCGCACCTTTTGAGCGTCAAGATACTTAAGCCGAGCAACGAACGTCGGCTGTTGTCCACCGCCGTCCTTAAGCACCTCGATCGACCACCCGAGCTGCTCAAGCTTCAGCTCCTCCGCAAACTCCGCCATCGTCTGCGGCACGACGATCGTGCCGCTGCTCTCCAACTGCGCCGCGATGTCCTGAGCGATCACGAAGTTGTCCTTCATCACCCCGTTTACCTTCGTCTTGCCCGGAGGATACTTAATGACGACGTTCGCGCCGGCCAGCTTCTTATCGTACCGCGCCGCGCCATCGTTCGCGTCCACCCACTTGTTGTAGGTCGCACGAGCATTCTCGAGCAACGACGACCCATACCACGACGTGCCCTCCACGCGAAAGCTGATGAGCAACGAACACTCCAGGGGCACGACCGTCTGATGCTGTCGGAACCCGGCAAAGGCGCCCGACCCTCCAACGACGGAGATCACGGTCATGTCCTGTAGCAACGGCTTGAGCTTGGCCAAGACGATCCGTCCTTCACGCAGGTCGAACACCTTCTCGAAGGGCTGCCAGCCGAAGTCGACGCCGCCGAGGAGCGCGCTCTCGATGAACGGTTCCCGGACGGGCAGGAACTGTTCCGCGATAAACGTCGTGATCTCATCCGGCACGCCCTCATCGGCCTCCACGCTCCACTCCGCGGCGATCACCGGCGCGATCGTCAGCTGACGCGCGAGCGCGATCGTTGGATCACGTCGCATCGCGCGATAAGTGTCGTACGTCGCGGGCAGCGTGAGACTAAGGTCGCCGCCGTATACGGCGAACGTTCGTATCTGCGCCCCGGTAAGTTCTTCCATCATGAGCTCCTTATGCTTATTTCCGTCGCCCGGTCGACGCGAACTCTTATCGGCCAAACATAATGCACGACGTACCCGAGCGCGTCGGTCATGTGTCCGACATCGCCGCCGTCGGCCGGCTCACGAGTGCCGGCCCGATACGCGCGCTGTTCACAGTCCTGTATCAAATGCTTACACCGTTCATCGACGAACAGTCGGCGACGTCCCGCCGCGTTACAAAGAAACGCGTTGGTCGCGGCGAACCGGTCGCCACGATCAGGGTTACCACGCGGGTAATGCACGGTGCGCCCTGCCGCTTGAAATCGTTCGTCGTTTATGATGATCTTATAATCGCTGCTACTCGCGCTCGCATGACGCGACCGTCCAGTGGCGTCCCCATAAAACTCGAACCCCGCTCGGTGTTCGCCGTATCGCGACCACAGGTAGTCGAGCGTCTTCTGTGTGTTAGTGTCCCGGCGAAAAATCTCGTCGAACACTTCCAACCT